>OLFT01001693.1_pt1 | contig 21903 bp, 24 predicted proteins | sample 1604921 | NCBI WGS metagenome assembly OLFT01 (sample SAMEA3888897, study PRJEB22519) | human gut metagenome | biome: human gut; feature: human-associated habitat; material: faeces | place: Denmark | collected 2013 | reverse complement strand
ATTGAATTTCAATAATTTCAAAGAACTTCTATGATTTTTTAGTGGACACTAATGAGATAAATGAACTCCCTTTCGTCTTCTTCATCCCAAAACCTCACCAAACGAATCGTTTCAGGGTATGATTTTTGGGTATAGAAACCGGTAAGTTCAATCTCACAGTCGGACTGTATATTCTTAGGTAAACGTCGTTTCCATTTGAGTACTTTCGCCTTAATATTTGTTTTAGCCCGTACAACAAAAAACGAATCCATCATATGTATCTTATAGAGACGATGATAATCGTTATATGCACGGTCGAAAACATAGAAAGAGCCAGACTCATAAGGTATTACATCCATTGCCTTGACATCGTTTATCTTTGCTTCGGTTATATGGATAAAGGCAGGTACTTGAGTCTCTACATCATACAACGTATGGATTTTGATACCTCCCTTATGTGTACGAAAGTTTGCCCAAGGAAACAGTTTCAGACACAAGTCAATCGTTGTAGAATCGAAGGCATATACATTTCCGTTTAGTTTGAATATGTCATTTATTCTTTTCTTTCTGGCCTCGCTTATCATATAGAATGCGAAGTCCTCAAAGATACGGTAGTCCCGGTTCTCATTTGCTTTTGCAAGGTTACTCCGAGTGACATGTTTCCCAACCCCAAGATGGTAGCATTTCTCTTGATGTGCATTCAGCGCAACAATCAGATCACGAAGACTTTCGCGGTTACACAATTGTCCGAATATCAAAGTAAGAAGTTGATTCCAGCAAGTAAAATGCTTAACATACTTGTTGCCATCATACTTCTTTACGATACGGAGAAACTTGTAGTTGTCTAAAAACTCAACCATTTGGGCGAAAACGTATTTGTCTTTATTCATATACAGCCTAAGTTAAGGCTGCAAAGTTATGATTTCAAATCGTTGCGCAAGAAAATATCTTGTAACAAACTGTAATTCAATTATTTCAAAGAACTATTTGCGATTTTTAGTGGACAGTAATGATTGCCACAACAAAAGGAATAGAATATGAGAATGTAAAAATGCCATGGCAAATCATTCCAATACCAGCAGATGTACCTTCTAATATTAACACCAATGGTTTCAATGTAATTACATATATTGAAACCACTAACAAACAATCACTAAAACGAAAAGTTGAAAAACTTTTGAATGAGACTCGCTTCCTTTTATTTCTAAAAGTGCCAAACCTCAATATCTCATTTTGGGATGAACAGGAAGAAATATGGTTCATCCGACATTTCGCGTGATGCGGCAATCATGCAGTGCATATAGCCTCAATTCAAAGTATCGTTCATCCCTAAATCCATATGCCGTTCTCTTCATGACCTTTATCTTGTTGTTGATGCCTTCTACCTTTCCGGTCGATATATGGCAGTCATACCATGCGAGTATGCCTGTCCTGTGTGCCGTTACCGTAGCTGCCATCTTCACCAATTGCGGCACTTTGCTCTCCCGGGCTTGCTTTACCCAATCCGACATAACCCTTTCGGCATCGTCCTTATTGACCTGCATCCAGATTTCCCTGAGCTGTTCTTTCAGGTAGTATGCCTGCGACAGGGGCTTGTTCATATCCAGCGCGTTGTCAAGCCGTGTCTTATACTCCTTGTCGAAGATATCCGCCCCATTACTCAGTTACAGGTATCGCGTACCTTTCAACACCTTGCGTTTGTTGATGTCTTTTTCCATGTGGTATTGCACCCTGCGTATTTCATCCAGCTTCTCGTTCATAAGCTTTACCACATGGAAATGGTCAAACACGTGCACCGCATTCGGGCAATTTTCATATACAGAGGAGATGAAGGCGGCGGAGAGATCTGTTGCAATATACTTGATGTCAACGCCTTTTCTTCTGATCCGTTTCCAAAAGCCATCCAGGGCGTCTGCTCCTTTGCCGTTACCGACATAGAGAATACGGCCACTCTTCAGGTCAACCACGATTGTCTTGTACACATGTCCTTTCCTGACCGCAAATTCATCTATGCCGATGCTGTCTACTCCTTCAAGGGAAGGAGGCGCGTAATGGTATTCAAGATGACGCGTATGGATATCCTTGACGGTATCCCAGGATACGCCCAGGAGATTGGCTGCGTCTTTCAAGGTCATGCTCCTTAACAGGTCGACTACATATTTTGCGAAACGATGGGTGTAACCGCAACTACCCGTGGCAAAGGGTATGCTCTCCTGACGGTCATAATCACAATCCTGATTCTTGCACTTATAGCGTTGGACTTTCATGCGGATTATCACCTTTTTGCCGCCTATCGGGAGTCCTATAAAGTCACGAACTCGAAAACCGTTCTTGACCAATTGGCGATGCCCGCACTTAGGACAGTCTTTCTTCCGCTCTTTTGCTTCAATATGTAAGATAATTGTATTACCTTTGTATTCCTCACGAGTGCATTTGTGGTTATATAACCCCCAAGCATGATATAGAAAACTGCTGTTCATTGCTGTACATTTGTTTGTGGTGATTCAAATATACAATTTGTTCAGCGGTTTTCTTCGTTAATTAACAACTATCACGCGAAATGTCGGATGAACCAGAAATATTATGCCTATCCAAACAACAAGATAATGAAATCCTCCAACTTTCAAAAAATGGAGAAATACAAAGCAATTGGCTTATACACTCAACCGACGTTAAATTGACACCAGAGATAAAAGAATCCCTCATACATGATAATAAAACACCTACAAAACTCAAGGAATCTGAATCTGTAGAAATTTCTTTTGCAATTGCACTTGATAAAGATAAAAACATCATTCCAATTCAGAATGCTGTAATGTACACATACCTCCCTACTTCTTTTTCTTTTGGATTGAACTTTATTGTCAATGCAAACTTTATTACAGATGCTGGCCGTCAACAAATAGTCAAAGACTGCGCATGGAATGAATTCATATTTGCTCAAATACCTGGTAACTACTTAAATTGGATTGCTAATTATGTAGCAACAAAATACTCAGGATGGTATAAAGTACTTCCAATTTGCATACAAAATGATGATGAGCTTTCCGAAGCTTATGCAAAATCACTTACAAATGCATTAGAAACTATTTCATTTGTAAAAACAATCAAACATAAAAAGATACTGCTCAAAAACGCATTAGTAGACAATATCGGATTAAACACAGCTATTCCCAATAAAATATTTAACATTTTCACAAAAGCAGAAATATCCCCAAATGTATCATCTCGCTCTTTAGTTTCTTCTGAAGTTGGGCAAGCATTACAACAAGTATATGGTATAGCAAACGTTAACATTAATCACGCTTATACTATTTTGGAAAATGCTGACAGATATTTAAAAAGATTATCAGACGAGGAATCAATAATTTTTCTGAATTGGCTAAAAAATTTTGCTCAAAATCAGAACAATGATTTCAAAAGAATGGTATCATACTCCAAAATACTTCCGAGTGAAAAAAATAACCTAATAGAGCCAAAGAATTCATTCTTCCCTTCCAATTATTCAGATGAAAACCCTGACATTTCTGCAGATGCTAAAATCATTCGTAAAAGCCTTACAAGTCTATTAAGTGATGAAATGACAAATTGGTTTGCTGAGTTAGGCGTACAAGAAATGTCTAATCTTTCAGTTATTGAAAAAGTACTATGTAAAAATGGCTATATTAATAAAGAAAATGCAATAGATATACTACGTTTCATTTTTGAGACAAACAAAAAAGAAAATGTATTTACGAATATTAGTAGCATATATTTGAGCAACATTAAAGTCTTGACAACTAACGGGACTTTAAAAAATGCTTCAGAGTTATACCTCTCTAACTGTTACAATCCTGTTTGTAAAATCCAAGACACATACTTTGATGATATTTTTGTATCTGAAGAATATCCAGAAAACGAGTCTGAATATGCAGAATGGTCTCTCTTTTTTAAAAAACTTGGATGCAATGATGACATCAAACTCTCTCTTATTAAATATAGTGAAGATTCTTGGGTTATGCAAATGCCGTCAATTAAGGAATGTGTCCGAAAAGCCAAAATACACGAATATAATGAGGCTTATGATGGCCGTAAATTTCATCTTGGATGCGCAGGTGGAATATGTATTTATGCAATGTCATCACCTATGCTAACAAATCATCCATCTAATCGAACGCATGAATTTTATACACATTTTTGGGGTAGAATTTTCTCCTCAACAATTCCAATTTATGACGAGTCTATTTATGGAACGACTGGATATGATTGGAGTGGATATCCATATGGGAAAGACGCTCCACTCAGAACTTACCTTGGCAAATCGTTTATAGAATGGTTCGTGAAATCACTGAAAGTAATACCTGCATCTGATGGAGAATTGCATTATGTCGACAAATTATTAATCAATAGTGACTACAACATAAAAACATTTGGAGCCTATTTCCCCGTTTTGAAGATTGAGGGAACGTTAACAAATGAATGGGCAAGTAGATTACCATTCAAAAAATCTCTTTCATTGACTGAATATCTCATTGTTTTATCTCGTATATCACAAGATGAAGCCAAGGAACAAATTTCAGCCAATAAAGAAAAAATCAATCGAATTTATGAGCAAATTGCTGATACTTTTGATTTTTCAGAAGAAGGATCTGATTTCACATTAACAAAACAATGGGGAAAATCTCATAAAATCCTTTCAAAGGAAGGTACTTTTGAATACCCTAGTTCCTTGTTTTTACTTTCTTCACGTTTGTCAGGAGTTGATATTGACAATCAAGTTTTTCATGGAAAACATTTGGAAAATGAAAGATTTGCATCATTCATGAATGCTCTGGGAGTCAACATAATTGATAATTATCATGTAGATGGTATAGAAAATGCACAACGTATTCTTGAAATAAATGAAAGTTTAATTCGCAAAGTAAGTTTTTTCACATCTGTTGCTGTAGGCGATTCTTTTACAGAGGAAACTTGGAGAGAGGAAAGAAGCAAAATGTATAATGCTATTGAAAGCTTAGAATTCTATCAAGTTGATTCAATCGTTATCTATTATGGTCTCCAAGGATTTTCAAAAACAACTTTTTCGAAAGAGAATAAATTTTATTTTGTGGGCCAATTTGGCTTGGCAAACCAAGAACTTTTACATGAAACTATTATGGAAATACTAAACTTTCCGAAAAAAGTTCGAACAATATTCTTGACAATTCTTCAGATGAATGACATATCAGAACTTAAGGAATATATTAAGCAAAAGGGATATGATACTTCATTTATTGAAGATTTTAATGAGATAACAATAGGAAATCATAAAAATCCAATTATGAGTGGAGAAAATGCTCCTTGGGGAGGACTCACCCAATCAGAAATGAGACATGCTCTTGAAGAAGCGAAAGAATGTATACTCGAGAAACTATCCAACGATGGATTTAATATTACTAAGAAAAGATGGGATGGTTGGACATGTATTGATGGAGTTGAAAAGAATGGAATAGAATATCCACTTGTAATCAGAAGCAATAAAAGCCAACGAAGCACATGTCTATCACCAAGTGATTGGAATCAACTTATGAAACCAAATGCAATGTTCGCAGTAGTAACAAGTAATGGAGTTGGAACAATAAGTCTCCGTGAAATATTGAAATCCAAAGAAAGAATATCAATAAAGTTTTCCTCTGAAAATATTGATGATTTCAAACATACCCAAGAACTTGCTCATGTATTTGCTTATTTCAAGGGTATACAGTTTGATTTTGATAACTATATTCATCCTACTATTAATCAATGGGAGAGATTTATGACTCACGAACAATCTAGTGATGAACTGCCAATTGCCACATCGTCTTTTGCCTTGCCTGAATAATGAACAATCGAGAAAAACATCAAAGGTTCCTGAAGATGGAGCTCATAGCTGAAACAGAGGAATTCGACAAGAAGTTCTCTGCTAAGGCCCTATACCTTCTTAATGAAATGGAAGAATTATTTTTAGGGCAATTTATAAAGTTTGAAAACGGAGAAATGATAGTCAAATTTCGTGTAACCAGATCATTCCCCCGAAAAGGAGAATATATCCAAGCTATGTATCTACCATCTAAAATGCAAGATTATCGCTTATGGGGTGATCTAACATATGAAGACCTTTTTAAAAGTCGTTTAAAAGGTACAGAAGCAGTCTGTATCTGGCACGTTCAATCAAATGAGGAAGGTTTTGTATTATTGGGATTTAGAGGTATTGACATAGATTTTGCTCAATACATATCTCAAGCTCCAGGTGCACTTATAGTCTTTGGCCCCAATATTCCTCCAATTGATTATCTTGTCAATCTTTATCGATTAATGCAGGATTCTTTTAGTTTTGCAGTAAGTGATGTGATTGATTATAACTATTCTCCAATTACAAATCCACCCATTCTAATTAAAACTGGACAACCATCTACGTTTTTCTATAATCAGATTAATTCATCAGATATCACAATATTGCAAGCCCCCCTGGAACAGGGAAAACACAAATTATCGCAGAATTGTGTGCAAAATTGTGTTCTGAAAATAAATCAGTCCTTATAACAGCATTGACAAATAAAGCTTTAATGGAAGTAGCATCAAAGAAAGCCTCATCAGAATTATTAGAACATGGAAATTTATATAAATCAAACTTAACAATAGATGAACAAAAAGAATTACCACAACTAATGCCACTTAAACAACTATTACCTATAAATGGAGCTTTAGTGATGGCTACATATTATATCACAAGCAATTTTGCTGCTAATTTAACGAATGAAAATGTTTTTGATGTTGTTATAATGGACGAAGCAAGTCAAGCATTGCTTGCAATGTTTGCAGCATCCAACAAAATTGGGAAAAAACAATTATGGGTAGGAGATACCGCACAACTTGGTCCAATTCTATCACTTAATGAAGATGAATTAAATCAAACTCTTTTGAGGATTTTAAAAATGGACTTCAAACATTGACAACAAAGCGCATATATCCAACTTATCAACTCACAACAACTTTTAGGCTTACACAAAGAAGTGCAAACTACACAGGGATATTTTATAATGGGAATCTTGTCTCTAAATCAAAAGAAAAACCGTATAAACTGAATGCTTTTTCAAAAATTTTACATATGAAGGGGGGGCCAACTTTGGTGTTAACAGATATGGAAATTGGAAATGCCTCACCCAAATATGCAATCGACATGGCTACTTATTTTGTATACACCATATTAAAAGAACAACCCAAAACAGACATAGCCGTCTTAACATGTTTGCGTAAGACAACAAGAAGCCTTCAGAAAGCAATAGCCCTTAGACTAAATCTTGGAAACAAAGTTATAATAGAAACAATAGCAAGAGTCCAAGGACTAACTTCTGATATAACAATTTTATTCATTCCCAATACTTCATTAAATAGAAGTCTTGAATCGAGATTATTCAATGTTGCTACAAGTAGAGCAAAAAGCCATACAATAATCATTGCAGATAAAAATATATTGAACTATACAAAAATACCTTCTGATGTAAAAACATTTCTTAAAAAGTTAAGCAAAGAATCATGTGTATATATCCCAGACAAAATAAATACACAAAGCATTTTGCTACAATAAAAGTATCTTATGCTTATAAAATATTTGTAAAAATACAACATTTTAAAGAGAGTAACTTAAAAGTAAATCACCTTAGAAACATAAATGGGCCTTATTCAACACCTTTCAAGACTATGATAAGGCCCGTTATACCATCCTCTTCGTTTTTACAACTTGCTCTCTGTGGCCTATTCGACTACCGGGAATTCGATTGTTTCGTTTTTCTCGTCCCAATCGGAAATCGTAAAGTCGCCGGGGTTGCCTTCGGGTAGGATTTCGCCGATAACGACATCCAGAGTCAGCAGCGTGTTCGCCGAAAGCGAAGAGTTCAAGGTTTGTGACAACCGGTGAACGGAATTGTCGGCCAGTGTGATTATCAGTTCCAATTTCGGATTCGGACCGGAAGGGAACAACATCACCGTTGCATTGCTCATCAGTCTGTCGTCGTCGGAACGGGTAAGGTCAAAGCGAACAGTTTTTGTCTGATTAACCGGTTCCGCAGTATAGAAGTTCAACTTTTCAGCGATGCTTCCTATATGCACCTTCACGTCCTTCACATGTTCGTTGAACACGGCATTGTTTTTCTGTCTGAGGTTGACAACCAACCCTGCGCTTACACGGACAAGATCCGTCTGAAGGTCTTCCACTCCCACTTGAGTTTCCTGAACGGCATGCACAAGATCATAAACCGGCTTGTAGGTGCCGTCGCCGTAAGGGCGAAGACTGAAGTACATCTCTGACAGGTCGGCACCCTTTGTCAATCCTGACTGCTGCATCTCGGGAGAGTTGTGAATGGGCTCCTCATGCTTGGGAGTTCCCCAGTAAACCATATTGTAAGTACCTATCGGAAGGTGGATACGACGGTTAGTGTTTCCAAAAACATCGCCTTTTACAATCGTATAGAACCCATTGAATATGGTCAGTTCTCCGTTGATGTAATTTCCGAAATAACCAGACCCGCCTGCATAACACGGATATATCTCAAGAATTCCAGTGAATGGAAGATCCTCTCCTACCTGTTCGGTGATTCTTGCTCTCACTTCCGGGGTTGCGAAATTTTCTTCCGGCTGTTGCGGTTCGTTTCTTTCATCGTCGGCACATGATGTAGCGCCCAGTAACAGAACCAATGCTCCTAAAAACAAATTTTTCATAATGATATGTATTAAAATGTGTATAAAAAATGCGGTGTATAGGTTTCTGAAAAAAACTATACACCGCATAAGTCATCCATCGGAAAAGACTTGTACCCAAAGCTAATCGGGTTGTTCTTTTTCCTTATGCAACAAATATAGACGAATAAAACCAGTCTACCTAATAATATGACACTTATTTTCTTACAAAGGCCAATTATTCACAAACAATAACCATATACCATTTCTTTTATACATAAAACAGCAACTCCCCGACATTTTACAGTCAGAGAGTTGCCGTGTATTTTGGCCTCGCGAGGATTAGAACGGGAGGTCGTCGTTGTCCGATGTTTGTGTAAAGTCGGTCATTGCAGGAGGAGGTGCCGGTACAGCCTGCTGAGGAGCAGCCATCGGTGCAGGAGCGGCCACCATAGCCTGTGCATCGATTTTTTCAGCCTTCCAACCACGGATGCTTGTGTACCAACGGCCTTGATATTCGCGACTTTCGATATCGAAATTCAAACGAACACGGTCGCCGATAGCCAACGGGAACTGGTCTACGCGATCACCAAAGAAGTCAAAACAAACTTTCTTAGGATATGCGTCTTCCGTTTCCAACACATATTCCTGCTTTTTCCACTGGTTTCCGGCTTGCGATGTTCCGCTTTGCAACGGCAACACATGAATGATTTTTCCAATTACTTCCATATATATCTTTAATGCTTAATTTTCAAGTCTACAAACTTACACAAAAAAATCTGATTTCGGGTTGTGTAAAAGCAAAAAAGTTGGAATTTTATCGCACCACGGCCTTAAAGGTCTGAGTGCCAAATTTAACGACATACAACCCTTGAGGCAGTGCTACGGAAGTTGTTCCGGCAGCCACTTCGTAGCGTCCGACCTGACGACCGTCGAGGGTATAGACCGCGCAATCGTCCGCCTTGCCGGCAGTCAGTTGCAATGCGCCTTTCAGTCCGACAACCGACACGCCGTCGGCCTTCACCGTTTCGGCTGAAGCCTGTTTGCCAAGAGCTTCGTCCCATGTTGTCGCCACTCGGATACCGTCGAGCATCAGTTCTACTTTTTCGGCATCGGCATAGCCGCGCAACGCTATGTTGGCAGGATTGATGTCCACCTTGGCGGCATCGGACAGCGGACCGACAAGCGGAGTAGCCGGTTCAGCGTCCGGCATCTTGTCGAAGCAGTAGAGCGACACGTTGTCGTTGTTCTTTCCTTCAACGATGGCGTATTTCAACACAACGAGATAAGTCGTATTGCCGTCGAGCACTTCATCGGCATACACAGCGTTCTGATTGTTGGCAAAAGTCAGTCCGAGCTGTCCGCTCTCGTTGACCGACACACGGCCGTTGAAATTGAATGAATAGCTATCGCTATCACGCAAAGTCAGGAAATAACCTTTCTTGTAAACAGTGAACGGACGAAGCATAAATGCCACATACACGTTACCCTCGGTCACCTGCTTGAATGCACGGTGAGGATTATTGCTGTCGTCAGCGTCAATCACTACACCGCTGCCCACTCCCGAGCAGGCATAGCCATCAAAGGTCAGCCCTTCGCCGATTGAAAGCGACGAGGCTTCGCCCCATTGCGTGTACCAACCGCTTTCTTCCAACGGGAATTCTCCCTGTGGATAATCGAAATTTTCTTCCAACAGCACTTCGGCCCCGGCCACAGCCGTGCCCATGGCAATCATTGCCAGAAATGTGTAAATGTTTTTTCTCATAATAGAATTGATTTATTAGTTGTCTGGTAAATATTTTGTCAGTATCTCCACCGCCCGGCGATAGTCGTCGGCCGATTCAAAAGCCTCGAACGGCACCAACTGGTAGCGGTATTTCTTTCCTTTTGCCAGCAGACGCAACTGTCGGCTATCGGCCACAAAGCCGCCAAACTCATTCCAACCGTAATGCTTTTCCGCCTTGGGCGCATCCTCGTCGTCGAGAAACGTGCGCCGCATGCCGTTATCGTCAAGCGTTACCCGACAGCGGCGGATAGAGTCAACACATTCTTCGCTGAACGCATAGAAGAAATAGACGAACGAAAGCATCATCGGGAAGATGAAAAAAAGCACCATCAACGCGACATATATGAAATTCACATTGACAAACGTCAACGCGACGAACGGCGCAAGAAGCAGCACAAAAACGTACCACTTGTCCGACAGATAGGCCGGAAACAGCACTTTCATGTAGTCGGACGCCGAAATTTTATATGCCTGCGTGACGACGTTTTCCATCAAGACTTCGATGTGTCAAGGAACGAGAAGTACACTGCACCAATCAGCAAAAGAAACGCTACGGCATGGTTCCATTTGATGGACTGTCCCTGAAACAGGAAGGTTGCCACCAGCGTAAACACCACCAATGTAATGGCTTCCTGAAGCACCTTCAGCTGTACGAGCGTAAACGGACCGCCGTTGCCAATATAGCCCATACGGTTGGCCGGTACCTGAAACGCATATTCGGCAAGAGCTATCATCCATGAAAACAGAATTACGCCCCACAAAGGCCAGTTCTTGCTGATGCCCATTTCGCCCAAACGCAAGTGGCCGTACCAGGCCAATGTCATAAAAATGTTGGAAATCACCAACATAATGATTGTCATAATCGAAGCACTCATTTCTTAACTTCCTTTCTTTTCTGTTCTAATTTTTCGTATCCTTTTTTATAGTTTTCAATGCTTTGTTTCGTAGTCAGTTGGCTGATGCCCTTTCCGTCGGCACGGAACAGCACGCCGATGTTCAGATAGTTTTCGCCACGGTCGCGCGTGAGGGAGAAAACCTGTGCTTTCCGTTCGTTGGCACGCTCGCAGGCCGGCGCACGCCCCGTTGTCTTGTCGGCACGAAGGTAGGCAGGAACATCCCACATCCATACCGGCTCCACCACTCCGCAAGGAGGATAGCCCAATACGGTCCACATCGTAGTCAGTTCGGCAGGTTCACCCGGCAGCACACCTTCGACAACCACCGAAGCCGATGTGCTCATACGCGGAATGAAATCACGGTCCACCACCCATTCCAATCCCAACGTAGCCATGTCCTTGCCCATCAACGAATGGTAGAACGAACGGGAAAGCCCCTCCGTAAACACTGCCGGAGTCACGTTTCGGGCAGCGATATAGGGAGCGAGCAGCGTTTCCGCATTTTCCTCACGGATATATCCGTAGCCCTCATCCTTGCGACCCGACTTCGAATAGTTGGTACGCACGATGTAGCCCTCTTCCGTATCGTCGACATCAAAACGCTTGCACTTCCAGTTGTCCGTTTCAAAATAGGCGGCATTGCCTTCCGCATCGATTACCCCGAAATTGGCCTCCACGCCCAACGGTTTCGGCAACTCCGCCAACAGACGTTCGAAATCGTCGACCGTGCGACACAATGCCAACGCCCGGCTCATTACCAAGCCTTCCTTATCCATTTCCTTCACATCGTCGTCCTTCAGGTTGTAGGAAGCCGTGTTCATAATGGCAAAGCCCACACTGTTGAAGCCTACCCATGCCTCCTTGCAGTCCGTATCACGCCCGTTATAGACAGCCACATACTCATAGCTGCCGTCCTTCGACTCGATTTTCTCCACTTTGTTGTTCAAGTCCGAAGTGTCACGGTTTTTCCACAACAAAGGTCGTCCATTTTCCGTCAATCGTCCGGAAATAATGGCAGAAGTACAGGCATACGCCCCGACAAATCCCGTCAAAGCCAACGCCAGTGAAAGTATAATTTTTTTCATAGCAATTCCTTGTTTAATCCGTCTGCAAAGATAGTGCAAATCGAAGACAAAAGTGCCAAACTTGTTTGAGCAATTTTGTTAAGATGCAGTGCATTCATAAAAAAAGCTGTCGCACATGCGACAGCCTTTGGATATATTAATGTAGATTTAGTTGCTTTAGAATTCGGAAGTGAAATGGAAGCGGATTTTCGGGAAGTCGCTCTGTGCCATTTGCAGCACGTAGCCGGAATCGGCAAGGAACACGTCGCGGCCTTCGCGGTCTACTGCCATAAACTGGTGTTTGCGCTTCTTGAATGCCGCCAATGCTTCGGCATCGTCGCTTTCAATCCAACATGCCTTATAAAGGTTAATCGGTTCCCAACGGCACTGTGCGCCGTACTCGTTGAGCAAACGGTACTGGATAACCTCAAACTGCAACTGGCCGACTGTACCAATCAGCTTGCGGCCGTTGAACTGGTTGATAAACAATTGCGCCACGCCTTCGTCCATCAACTGCTCGATACCCTTGTTGAGTTGCTTCGTCTTCATCGGGTCGGTGTTTTCAATATACTTGAACATTTCCGGAGAGAAGCTCGGCAAGCCCTTGAAGTGGAGTTCTTCGCCCGAAGTCAGCGTATCGCCGATTTTAAAGTTGCCCGTGTCAGGAATACCGACAATGTCGCCCGGATAAGCCTCGTCGACCACCGATTTCTTTTGCGCCATAAACGCAGTCGGAGCGGCAAAGCGCATCATCTTTCCGGAACGGATATGCTTGTAGTTGGCATTGCGTTCAAACTTGCCGGAACATACCTTCACGAAAGCGATACAGCTGCGGTGGTTCGGGTCCATATTCGCGTGAATCTTGAACACGAATCCCGTAAATCCCGGTTCTTCCGGATGCACCTCACGCTCTTCGGCTACCACCGGACGCGGAGCCGGAGCAATCTTCACGAAACAGTCGAGAAGCTCTTTCACACCGAACGTATTCAACGCCGAACCGAAGAACACAGGAGCAACCTCGCCCTTCAAATAGTCGGCCTCGTTGAATTCCGGATATACGCCGTCGATAAGTTCCAAATCGTCACGCAGGCGTTTTGCGTCAGCGTCGCCCACGTTCTCGTCAATCGCCTTGTCGTTCACATCCGAAATCTCCACACGTTCCGTCACGCGCTGCTTGTTCGGAGTAAACAGGTCAAGACTCTTTTCATATATATTGTACACACCTTTGAAATGCGCACCGATATTAATCGGCCAGCTCAACGGGCGTACCTTGATTTTCAATTCGCTTTCCAGTTCGTCGAGAATGTCAAACGGGTCACGACCTTCGCGGTCAAGTTTGTTGACGAAAATAATCACTGGCGTCTTGCGCATGCGGCACACTTCCATCAGCTTGCGGGTCTGCTGCTCCACACCCTTTGCCACATCGACCACGATGATAACGCTGTCGACAGCCGTCAGCGTGCGGTAAGTGTCTTCCGCAAAGTCCTGGTGACCGGGAGTGTCAAGGATGTTGATTTTATAGTCGCCATAGTTGAATCCCATCACGGAAGTCGCTACGGAGATACCACGCTGCTTTTCGATTTCCATCCAGTCGGAAGTTGCGGTTTTCTTGATTTTGTTTGATTTAACGGCACCCGCCACATGGATAGCACCACCGAACAAAAGCAACTTTTCCGTCAAAGTCGTTTTACCGGCATCCGGGTGACTAATAATGGCGAATGTGCGCCTGCGTTGAATTTCTGATTCTAAACTTGCCACAAATCTAAGTTTTTTGAAATATTATAGTTGGTCGTAATCTTCTTTGTCAAATAAAGGTTTCAGCTTATCCTTATGATAGAAGGAAGCAAGCATCGAAATGAAACGGGTCACCTGAGCCATTGCCTTTCGCGTGTCTTCCGTCACCGGTTTCTGCTGCAAACGCATCAACAGCACACCATAGAGAGCATTAAAACAGGTTTCCAGTTCGCCCGACTTGTTTTCACCGGCCTTGGCACGCAGTTCCACAATAATCGGCAGCGTGCGATAGAATTCCGCACCGTATTCCGGATACTTTGTGCTTTTCAGCAGCATGTGGTGCAAGTCGGTAAGCTGTATCAGGACGTTGTCGTTGATTTGCAAATGTCCGTTTTCGCGCTTTCCTTCGAGACGCATCATGTCGACAAGCTCCTCATACCATTTCAGCAATTCCCCGCGGGAAGCCTCATCGAGAGGATAGCGGTCGACGATATTTTTCTTTATGTTTTCGATTTCGAGTCCGTTTGCCCGTATCAAATCCTCTATCTGCCACATATACAGCAGATATTCAGCAATGTTTTCCTTACGGAGCTTTTGAGCAGTAAACATACTTAATACTAACCGAATTTGCTGATTTTCCGCAACATTTGTTCGTTGAGCACCTTCACACGGCGACCGTCAACCACAATGATGTGTTCGTTGACAAATGCCGACAGCGTGCGGATAGCGTTGGATGTTGTCATGTTCGAGAGGTTGGCCAAGTCTTCACGCGACATGTAGATGTTCAGCGTTTCGCCGTCTTCCTCAAAGCCATAGTTGTCAATCAGCAGTGCCAATGCTTCGGCCAGACGACCGCGGATATGCTTTTGCGTGAGGTTGACAATTTTTGTATCCGAACGGCCCAGGTTGTGCGACAGTTCGTGAATGAAAAACCATGCCAGCTGACGGTTGCCATCAATCAGCTTCGGTACGATTTCCATAGGAATCGTACCGACAACTGAGGCTTCCATTGCAATTGCCCCCGACACATACGGTTCGTTGGCAAAATAGGCACGGTGACCGAAATATTGAATCGGACGAATCAAACGGATAATCTGCTGGCGTCCGCCAATACCTTCCTTGTATTTTTTTACCTTACCTTTAATCAGGCACCACAGGTATTCCGGTGTCTCTTTTTCGGCATAGATGATTTGGTTACGTTTGTAGTTGTGAAGCGTGAAGTTTTCAATCACAACTCTCTTGTCTTCAGGGGTCAGTACATTCCAAATCCCGGCCAAATCTTCCTTGATTACTTTCTCTAATGCGTCTCTCGAAATCATTATTCAGAATTCTAAATTGCTATATAAGTATGCTTTTAAACACAAAAATACTGCTTTTCTATGAAACAGACAAAATTTAATTCAGATTTTTTTTCGGGCAGCATAACGATTGCCCGGCAACACATCAATCAGACCGCGGAATTCCATATCCACAAGAAGGCTTAACAGCCTATGAATCGGAACGTTAAGCGCAACACCAAGTTCGTTGACATGAAGTTCGCCCTTTTCGGCGAGCAAATCCACAATTCGCTGTTCCTCAGCCGTCAATTCCACAAAAAGTTCCTGCTGAACGACCACCGGTTCCTTCCGCTCCCATCCCATAGCATCGGCCAAATCTGCGGCAGAGAGCAACAGCGAAGCGACATTCTTGCGAATCAGCCTGTTGCAGCCGGCCGAATACTCGTCCGACACCTTTCCGGGAAAGGCAAACACCTCGCGACCATAACTTTGGGCAACATTTGCCGTCACCAAAGCGCCGCCCTTTTCCGCCGACTCGACAACTACCGTACAGTCGGCCAATGCCGCCACTATCCGGTTGCGGGCAAGAAAATTCGAACGGTGAACCCTTGTCGATGACGGATACTCCGTCACCACCGCACCGCCATGACGGACAATTTCCGCAGCCGTCGCGCGGTGCTGTGCCGGATAAATCATGTCCAGCCCGTGAGCCACCACAGCTATCGTCGGAAGTCCGGCATCCAAAGCCGCCAGATGCGCCGCGATGTCAATTCCATAAGCCAAACCGCTCACAATCACCACATCGCTGCCCACTTGTTCAGCCAACCCAGCCACCAAGTCGCGACACAGCCCCACTCCATAGTTCGTGGCATGGCGCGTACCGACAATGCTCACCAGTTTCTTGGCATTCAGTTCGCAACTTCCGGCCGCAAAAAGCATCAGCGGAGCATCGGGCACCGTAAGAAACCGCACCGGATAGTCCTTGTCGGTAAAATACACCGTGCGCACCCCCTTCTCGCTGATAAAAGCCAATTCGCGTTCTGCCTTCTCCAGCAGTCCGCTTCGATAGCCATCGTCAAAAATACGGCTTGACAACTGAGCGAAATCGCGCAGTTCCTTCTCGCTCATCCGAAAAAAGGCATCCTCCGAGCCGACCGCCTCCAGAATCTCGGAAGCGACATCGGGCGTCATGCCTCGAATCATTGAAAAAGCAAGTTGGGAAACTGTCGGAATCATACGCTGAAATTATAGAAAATCCTTGAAAATTTCTGCCAGCATGTCCCCCCTGTCGAGCTTGCCATTTTCCAGACAAACACAGCTTACGACAGCCGAAACCACCGTTTCGCCCGACAGTTTGAACAAATCCTGATGAAAAACGAAACGCACGCCGCGGCGTTCCAGCCACAGCTTGCTGACAAAACAGTCACCGCTGCGCAACGGTGTCTTATAGTCGATTTCCACACGGTTCAACACAGGGATAATACCACGGTTCTGCATCTCGGCAAAAGAAATTCCGTTGGCAGAACAAAACTCATGACGTGTATGCTCCAGATAATGCAGATAGTTGGCATTGTTCACGATGCCCTCCGAATCCAATTCGTAGTCACGGACACTCATTTCCAACTCATAGACATACTTTTCCATTCTCTACTCAAAATTTAACGCCGCAAATTTACGGATTTTATTCTATTCAAAACACGCTGTTCCCCACTTTTCGCCAATCACAAATTAACCGTTATCCGAAAAATTTCACACTTCAAACTTCCACAATCGCGACAAAATGCGTATTTTTGCACAAAATAGCGAAAGGTGAGCGCAAAGACCGGCGAAAACACAGATTTCAGCCAAGGCTGAGCCGAACCGCATCCTATTTATCAAAAATAGTGAAAGGTGAGCGCAAAGGCTGGCGAAAACACAGTTTTCAGCCAAGGCTGTGCCGAACCGCATTCTATTTTATCAAAAAATAAAGAAACTGTGAGAAAAATACTCAAACGGACCATAACAGGCATCATATATGTTGCCTTACTTGTCATGGCAACAACGTGCGGCGCAGGCTACTTTGCCGGTGTTTTCGGCTTGTTGCTCATTTTAGGAATCATCGAGCTATCAAACCTGTGCAACAAGGGCATCAAATCCTACAAGCTGCTTACCACGCTGGACGTGCTCGGAGGCGTCTCCCTTTTCGCAAGCACATTCCTCAGCCTGTACGACAGCGAGTGGAAAGTTCCCTTCCTTATCGCCTATCTCCCCTATGTCATTGTCCGCCTGATTTCGCAGTTGTATATCAAGGATTCCAACTCCATCCGCCTGCTGTCGACTTCGTTTCTCTCACAAGTAATTGTAGCCCTGCCGCTGACGCTGCTCAACTACACATATTTCGTCTACGGTACCAACACCACCGTTCTTGCGTGCCTGATTTTCATCTGGATGAACGACACCGGTGCCTACTGCGTCGGGTCAATGATAGGCAACCGCCGGCTTTTTGAACGCATATCCCCCAAGAAATCATGGGAAGGCTTTTTCGGCGGACTGTTTTTCACCATCGTTTCCGGCATCGTTGTCGGAGTCTATTTCCCCCACTATTTCACTGGGCTGAACCTTTACGAATGGATTGGACTTTCAGCCGTCGTGACGGCATTCGCCACTTGGGGCGACCTCATTGAATCGCTTATCAAACGAAACGTCGGAGCCAAAGACTCCAGCCACATATTACCCGGCCACGGCGGCATTCTCGACCGTATCGACAGCCTGCTACTCGTCTCTCCGGCTATTCTGTTATACCTATATATAATACAACTATAAAAAATTTCAATCGACATGAGTAACCAACGTTACGACCTTCGCGGAGTATCCGCTTCAAAAGAAGATGTCCACAACGCCATCAAGAATGTGGACAAGGGACTATATCCGAAAGCATTCTGCAAAATCATTCCCGACATTCTGGGAGGTGACGAAGAATATTGCAACATCATGCACGCCGACGGGGCAGGTACGAAATCATCGCTCGCTTATGTCTATTGGAAAGAAACCGGCGACCTGAGCGTGTGGAAAGGCATTGCCCAGGATGCCCTCATCATGAACATCGACGACCTCCTTTGCGTGGGAGCTACCGACAATATCCTGCTTTCATCCACTATCGGACGCAACAAGCTGCTGATTCCAGGCGAAGTCATTGCCGCCATCATCAACGGTACGGAAGAACTGCTTGCCGAACTCCGCAAACTGGGTGTAGGCATCTACAGCACAGGCGGTGAAACAGCCGACGTGGGCGACCTTGTACGCACCATCATCGTGGACAGCACCGTGACCTGCCGCATGAAGCGCGCCGATGTCATCAACAATGCCAACATCAAGGGCGGCGACGTGATTGTAGGTCTTTCGTCATTCGGCACTGCCACTTACGAAACTGAATACAACGGCGGTATGGGCAGCAACGGACTCACATCGGCACGCCACGACGTCTTTGCAAAATACATCGCAGAGAAATATCCGGAAAGCTACGACAAAAACGTTCCGGAAGAACTTATATATTCCGGCAACCTCAAGCTGACCGACATCGTGCCGGATGCAAACGTAACTGCCGGCAAGCTCGTTCTTTCTCCGACACGTACCTATGCGCCTGTAATCAAGCGCATTCTCGACGAAATGCGTCCGGAAATCCACGGTATGGTACACTGTTCAGGCGGCGCACAGACAAAAGTCATGCACTTCGTTCAGAACAAGCATGTCGTGAAAGACAACCTCTTCCCCATTCCTCCATTGTTCCGCGTCATCAAGGAACAGTCGGGAACAGACTGGAAAGAAATGTACAAAGTGTTCAATATGGGACACCGCATGGAAATCTATGTTTCTCCGGAAAACGCCCAGCGCATCATTGAAATTTCCGAATCCTTCGGAATTGAGGCCCGCATCGTAGGCCGCGTTGAGGATGCCGAAGAAAACCGCCTGACTATCAAGTCGGAATACGGCACATTCGAATATTAATCCCTCATCCATACAAAAATGAACAGAATGCCACATATCGCAATAACGCTACTATTGCTATGTGGCATTTTTTGTTTTTTCTCGTGCGGGAAAAAGACTTCCGGCAGCGAAAACCCGGACACCTATGCTCTCCCCGACACGCTGGTTGTCGGTACGCTCTACAGCCCGACATCCTTCTTCCTCGTGAAAGGCGACACGATGGGCTACGATTACGATCTGGCCAAACAATTTGCACGCGACAAGAAGATTGCCGTGCAGTTTGAAGTGATGCGAAGCCTTTCGGCGTTGGAAGCCATGCTCGACTCGGGAAAAATCGACCTCATCGCCTACAACACCCCTGTCACGGCCGAATACAACGAACGGGTGGCCCACTGCGGTCTGGAGAATATCACACACCAGGTGCTTATCCAACCGATAAAAAAAGGCGAACCGCTTATTTCCGATGTTACGGAACTGGTTGGAAAGGAAATCTATGTGGAACGCGACTCCAAATACGAGTCACGGCTGCGCAACCTGAACAACGAAGTGGGCGGCGGCATCATCATCCACTCCATTTCCCGCGACACCATCATGTCGGAGGACCTGATTGAAATGGTGGCCGAAGGCGAAATTCCGCTCACCATTGTCGACAGCGATATCGCCAAGCTCGACCACACCTATTACAGCAACATTGACATTAACCTCGAAGTGAGTTTCGCACAACGTTCGTCATGGGCTGTGAGGAAATCGGAGCAATGGCTCGCCGACAGCATTAATGCCTGGGCACAGGACCCGCGTATCGTCAACACCGGAAGAAGCCTTTTCCACCACTATTTTGAAACGAACAAGGCAACACGCAGCGCAGCCATCGACATCAAATTGCTGAAAAAAGGCATTGTGTCGCGCTACGACGAATTTTTCAAGACCTACGCCAAAAACATCAACTGGGATTGGAAGCTCCTTGCCGCACAAGGTTATGCCGAATCCAAATTTGACCCGCAAGCCACCTCGTGGGTAGGCGCAAGAGGCGTCATGCAACTGATGCCGGCTACGGCACGCCGCTACGGACTCTGCGAAGAAAACATCACCGATCCGCAAAGAAACATCGAGACGGCAGTAAAAGTCATTGCCGACCTCGACAAAAGCCTCAACAAGTACGTAAGCGACCCCGAAGAGCGTAAAAAGTTTATTATCGCCGCCTACAATTCAGGCATTGCGCACATTTACGATGCCATTGCCCTTGCCACAAAATACGGAAAGAATCCTCAATTATGGGAAAACAACGTGAGCGACGCCCTGCTCATGAAAGGCTATCCGGAATACTACAACGACGAAGTGTGCAAATACGGTTACTTCCGCGGCAAGCAGACCGTCAGCTATGTGCAGGAAGTATTCAAAATGTACCATCTTTACAAAAAATATTAGCCACCGCCAATGCAGAACCCGTTTTCGGGCCACCAATCTTCAGAACAAAATTCACCGTCTCGCCGTTACCGCTAAGAAAATTCACAGCAAAAGCTCATTTTTGCTTGCAAAACTTATTTCTTTTACATAAATTTGTTACAAACTATACTTAACACCCACAATTATGAAGAAATTAACTTTATCAGTTTGCGCAATTATGCTGGCGGGCTCTTTCCTTTTCTCGTCATGCATCGGCAGTTTTGCCCTGTCAAACAAAGTATTGTCATGGAACCAACAAATCGGAAATAAATTTGTAAACGAAATCGTATTCTTCGGTTTCTGGATTCTTCCGGTTTATGAAATCACCATGTTGGCCGACATCGTAATCCTCAACACAGTTGAATTCTGGTCGGGAAGCAACCCGATTGCCGACGGCAGCAAAGTGGTGAACGGTCAGGACGGCCGCTACCTTGTTGAATGGAACAAGGACGGATATACCATCACTAACGAACAGGACCTTTCTACAGTGAAACTCAACTTCCACGAAGAAGACAACTCATGGTCAGTTTCAACTCCGGAAGGCGAAGTGACATTCCTCACATTCGTTGACGACAACCATGTGAAAGTACCGGCAGCCAACGGCGACTACCAGATTGTAGAACTTTCACAAGCCGGCGTACTCGCTTATCAGGAAGCCATCAACGGCGCAGCATTGGCTCTACGTTAATTCGGACACTCCGAGATAAACCACAGACAGAAGAAACTTCCACACAATGGGGTTTCTTCTGTTTTTTATATTCTAATCAGAACAGAATTTTTCAGGCAGAAAAACCTACGGACAGTTTTTTTCTGATATTATTTTTTTGACAGAAAAACAAAAGAACAAAAAAAACGGATAATAATGTCATCAAAATTATGTCCTTATGTTCTTATGTCTGAGTCTTTTGACAGAAGAACAAAAGAACAAAAACAGCTGATAAGAATATTCTCAAAAGTATGTCTTTATGTCCTTTTGTCCATTTTTTTGACAGTTTGCTATTTTCTGGAGGGGAAGCATGGCGGGATGTGCTCCCCTAAGATGAACTGCACCCAAAAAGTTGGAGAGTTAAAAACTGTTACAACTTTGG
>OLFT01001683.1_pt1 | contig 21972 bp, 19 predicted proteins | sample 1604921 | NCBI WGS metagenome assembly OLFT01 (sample SAMEA3888897, study PRJEB22519) | human gut metagenome | biome: human gut; feature: human-associated habitat; material: faeces | place: Denmark | collected 2013 | reverse complement strand
ACCGCCTCACAGCCCAGGTCCTCCCAGCAGATGACCTCCAGCTCCTCCACGCTGGCGGCCATCAGGGCCCCGGCGCCTCCCAGGGCGGCCAGATAGACTGCGCCGCTGCGGACCACCGCCTCCTTCACCGCCTGGTTCCGGGCCCCCTTGCCGATCATAATGGCCTGCCCCAGGTCCAGCAGGCGGGGGGAGTAGGCGTCCATCCGGCCGCTGGTGGTGGGCCCGGCGGAGCCGATGATCTGTCCGGGGCGCTCCGGCGTGGGGCCCACATAGTAAACGGCGGAGCCCTCCACGGGGAAGGGGAGAGCCTCTCCCGCATCCAGAAGCTCCATCATCCGCTTGTGTGCGGCGTCACGGGCGGTGTACACCGTGCCGGAGAGGAGCACGGTGTCCCCGGCCCGCAGGGGGGCCAGATCCTCCTTGGCTACGGGGGTGGTCAGTTTGTATTGCATGGAAACAGCCTCCTAATCGTTTGGATGGATATACAGGGTCATAAGTGCTCCAACAGAAAGCGGTGGATCGTGTCCGCAAGCTCCTTGGGGCGGCGGCGGTACAGATCGTGAGGGAGATCAAAGGTCCGCAGGGATGAGTCCGGAAGGGCGGAGAGGTAATGCTGTCCGCACGCACGCCAGGAATCTCCGGCCAGAGGAGTGCCCTTTCCGTTGGAGAGGAGAAACAGGGTGGGATGGGAGAGGGGAGGCCCTTCCTGCTCCACCTGCCGGACAGAGCGGGGCAGATCCCTGGCCTCATTGACCCACACGGCACTAGCAAAGTTCCGGCGGGCGTCAACCATCAGCCGCCTACGCTCTGCGGCGGGACAGCGGCCCAGGAGGGCGGGAGCGAGCAGCCAGAAGAGTAGGGTACGCTTCCAGCCTGAGCGGTTGAGGGCCTCCAGTCGGCTCAGAATGGCCTCCAGATCCATGTGCTGATAGACCTCCGGTACAGCGGGGTCCAGTCCCACTAGGGCGGAGACCTCCTCCGGATATTTGAACGCCCAGTGAAGGGCCTCCAGGAAGCCCATGCTATGGGCGGCCAGCACGACGGGAACAGGAATACCGCAGGCGGACAGCACCCTGCGGTATTCCTCCACCACTGTGTCCACATCTCTGGGAGCCTCTGTCAGGTCGCTATGTCCATAGCCAAATTTAGAGGGGATGAGGACCGAGTACCACGGGCTCAGGGCGTCCGCCAGCGGAGCGTACTCCAGGCTGGGAAACAGGATGTTGGAGCCGGACAGGATGAGCAGGGTGACCGGACCGGAGCCTGTATCCGATACATGAAGCTTCCGGCCGTCCACGGCGATCATTTTTTCTTCCACGGCAGTACCTCCCGGGGAGTGCTCACAGCTCCGCCGCGGCCCGGCGGGTGACGTGGCAGCTGACGTTCACCGCCACGGGCAGTCCGGCCACATGGGTGGGGGCGGTCTCGATGGACAGGCCCAGGCAGGTGGTTTTCCCGCCGAAGCCCTGGGGCCCGACGCCCAGGGCGTTGATCTCGTCCAGCAGCTCCGTCTCCAAAGCGGCGTAGAAGGGGTCGGGATTTCTTTGATCGATGGGCCGGAGCAGGGCGTGTTTTGCCAGATAGGCTGCCTTGTCGAAGGAGCCGCCGATCCCGACGCCCAGCACTGTAGGGGGACAGGGGTTGGAGCCCGCCAGGCGCACCGTCTCCACCACGAAGCGCTTTACGCCCTCCACCCCGTCGGCGGGCTTGAGCATCCCCAGGCGGCTCATGTTCTCACTGCCGAAGCCCTTGGGGGCCACGGTGATTTTGCAGGCGTCCCCGGGGACCAGCCGGAGGGTGATGGCGGCGGGGGTGTTGTCCCCGGTGTTCACCCGGCGCAGGGGGTCGCCCACGATGGACTTGCGGAGATAGCCCTCCCCATAGCCCCGGCGGACCCCCTCGTGAACGGCCTGCTCAAAGTCCCCCTCGATGTGGACATCCTGGCCCAGCTCCACAAAGACGCAGGCCATGCCCGTGTCCTGGCAGATGGGCAGGTCCTTCTGTTCGGCCAGCTCCATGTTGTCCCACAGCAGGCCCAGGGTCTCCTTGGCCAGGGGCCAGGGCTCCTCCTTCCGGCGGCGGTCCAGGGCGGCCACAATGTCCTCGGGCAGGTGGGTGTTGGCCTGGATACACAGCCGGGCCACCGTGTCCGTGATGGCGGCAGCGGTGATGGTACGCATACAGTTCTCCCTCTTTCTCTTTGGGTTTGATAGGTCCTATTGTAGCAGAGAATGATGCAAAAAGAAAGCATGACCGGGGCCGGTCATGCTTTCCAAACTGAATTATTTTGACAGAACTTTACGGATAGTATTGAACTCCCGTCCATAGCGTCCGGGCGATGCCCTTATTCTGCACGGCCTGCGTACCGCCCAGGGTCTGGATGCTCTGGAAGGGGTAGCGCAGCCAGTGGATCTGGTGGTGGAGGAAGGCATAGGCGAAATCGCCGGTAAAGTCCTCCCCCTCCGGCACCTGGACGGTGAGGGCCAGGTAGCCCCGGGCCTGCTGGGCGTCCTTGGGCACGGAGAAGGCAAACCAGGGGGAGTAGTGACTGTAGCCAAAGCGCTCCAGCTCCAGGCTGGCAAAGAAGCGCCCCCACTCGGACAGTTCCTCGGCGGTCTTGCCCCCGGCCAGCTTCACCTGGGGGAGGACGGCCTGGGTCTCCCCGTCCACGTCCCACAGTAGCCGGGCGGCGTAGTCCGCCGTCTCGTAATTCCCGCTGGGGTCGATGGAGAACACCTCCTGGATGCGCCGTCCGGGCAGCTCCTTCAGGTCGAACCAATAGTACCACCGGACGTCCCCGTCGGGCAGTTCCACCAGATAGGCGGACAGGTCCCCGGCGGTGCCGTCCTCCAGAGTCTGGCGCTCTGGGGTGTCCTCCCCGTTCTGAAAGGCCACGGCCCGCTGGACGGACACGGCTCCGGCGCAGCGGGCCAGCTCCTCCGGGGACAGGGCCTGGACCAGGCTCTCGTCCATCCCCAGGGCGGTCAGGTTCTGGGCGGCGGCCTGCTGCTGGGCGGAAAGCTCCGGTAGAGGTTCGGCGGGACCGACGAAGCAGCGGCTGCTCAGCCACAGGGCGGGTATTGTGGCCGCAACGGTGACGGCCAGCACCAGACCCAGCACCGTCCGGCCAGACAACCGCACCGGCGCGGGAGCGATGGCATAGCCCCGGCCGGACAGCACATCCCGCTCCTGGGCGATGCACCACAATAGATAGAGTTCCAGAATGATAAAGGCGATGCTCCGGCCATAATAGACCAGGCCGTTGGTGATGGTCACGCCCAGCATGGCGGGCTCGGTGCAGGGGTCCAGCTCGCACCACAGGGCCACGGCGATGGCGATCACATAGGCCACAAGCCCCCGGCCCAGCCAGTCCCGTGGCGGCGTTTCGTCACCCTCTCCCCCACCCAGCAGGGCGAAGGCGGTGCGGCTGCCCTGGCGCAGGGAGAGGAGCATGAGCAGATTCACGGCCTGTAAGGCCCAGGTCAGGCTCCAGTTCAGCCAGGGGATCGCCCCGATCCGATCCAGCACCGGGGTCCCCCCCAGCACCAGCACGGTCATCTGGACGGACAGGTGTATCCCCGCCATGATCCAGCCCAGGTGGAACCACCGGTTCTCCCGGCGGAGGGAGCGATAGCCCAGATAGAGCAGGGTGGCCCCCAGCAGGGGCAGGAGATATTGCAGATAGAACACTTCCAGCCGGAAGGTACACAGGGCCAGGCCCCACAGAATGCGGCCCACGGCGCTGTGCCAGGGGGTGCAGAGGTCCAGCTCCCCTGGAACGGGGGGCAGCTGGCCCATCTGGTCCATCAGGGCGCGGTCAAAGGAGTCGTTGGTCATGCAAGCTCCCCTCCCATCTGCTTTTGCAGCTTTTTTCGGATGCGGTACAGCCGCCCCTCCACCGCCCGGGCCGTGGTACCCAGCTCGGCGGCCATCTGCTGGGTGGACTGTAAGTAGTAATACTTCCGGTAAAACAGCGCCCGGTCCCCGGCGTTCATGGCGCTCAGCAGCCGGGACAGAGTCTCCAGCCGCTCCTTTTGCAGCAGTGCCTCCTCCGGGCCGGGAGCGGGATCGGCCACGGTCTCGTCCAGGGTGCCCCTCCGCTCCCGCTGCCGGGCCTGGGCGCGGAGCCGGTCATAGGCCGCGTTGCGGCACAGGGCGGTGAGCCAGGTGGCGGGGGAGGATCTCTCCCGGTCATAGCTCTCCCACCGCTCCCACACCCTGGCGCGCACCTGAGCCAGGCACTCCTCCTGCTCGTGGGGGTCGGACAAAATGCCCCGGACGACATAGGCCATCATGGGCCCGTGCCGCTCCAGCAGGGCCTCGATCTCCTCGTGACGGGGGACAGCGGCCATCCGGCTCACCTCCTGTTCTTCTCTCTTTGCCTGTATATACGCCCCAGTGGCCCCTATCCCACGGAATATTTTTTATTTTTCAAATAAATGTGGTCCACAGGCCGCCGAAGACCAGGGCCGGGAGCATATTGGCCACCCGCAGCTTGGTGTCAAAGGCCAGGTTGGCCCCCACGCAGAAGATGAGGATGGACCCCAAAAAGGACAGGTTGTCCACCACCGCCGGGCTGAACACCGGGGCCAGCAGTCCGGCCAATAAAGTGATGCTGCCCTGAAACACTCCCACGGGCAGGGCGGAGAACAGGGCACCCTTGCCGTAGGTCGCCGCGAAGACCATGACGATGAGACAGTCCAGCACCGCCTTGGTCAGCAGGGTGGACGGGTCGTGAGACAGGCCGTCTTGAATCGATCCCACCACCGCCATGGCCCCGATGCACACGGTGAGGGAGGCGGTGACAAAGCCCTGGACGAACTGGCTGTCCCCGCCCCGGTCCGCCTTGGCCTTCAGCCAGGCCCCCAGGCGTTCCATCTTGTCGTCCAAGTCGATCCACTCCCCAACTAACGTGCCCAGGGCCAGGGCGAAGATCATGCCCAGGGTGTCCTTCACCCCCGTCCCGGCCAGGGCACCGCCCTCGGCCCGCAGCAGGCCGGGCATGGCCCCCGCCGCGCCGATGAACACCACGGCCAGACCCATGGTGCGCATCAGGGCCCCCTGCCACCGCTCCGGCAGGCCGCCCTTCAGCAGCAGCCCCAGCCCGCCCCCGGCCAGAATGGCCAGCACATTGGCCAGCGTCCCCAGTCCCATCATAAAACACAACTCCTTTTTAAGTCTCTCCCATTATAGCGGCGGGCAAAGTCCTTGTCAAAAGCGCAAAAGGGCCCCGCCGTCCTGGATAAACAGGACGGCGGGGCCGGAAAGAAGAGGGGGGTAAGACGATAGAGAAACGCGGGGGATATCAGAAGGGGCCGTAGCCGATCTGCACGGCGATGGCCAGGAAGATGAAGGCCACCACCCACCACATCAGGAACAGGGGGAACAGGTACTTGGCCCACTTCTTAAAGGACACGCCGCCGCACATGGCCAGGGCGGCCAGGATCTCGCCGCCGGTGGGGGCCATCACGTTGGTGAAGGCGTCGCCCAGCTGGAAGGCCAGGACAGAGGTCTGGCGAGTGATACCCAGCATATCAGCCAAGGGAGCCATAATGGGCATCGTGATGGCGGCCTGACCGGAACCGGAGGGAACCAGCACGTTGAACAGATCCTGTACCACGAACATACCGCAGGCAGCCAGAGTGGGGGGCAGCCCGTTGAGCAGGCTGGACAGGAAGTGGATGATGGCGTCCATAATGTTGGCCTCCTGAAGCAGGATGACCACGGAGTTGGCCAGACCGATCATCAGGCAGGGGAACAGCATATTGCCGCAGCCCTTTTCGAAGTGGTCGCAGATCTCGCTGGGACGCAGGCCGCCCACCAGGCCGCCGATGATGCCGATGGCCAGGAAGATGCCGGACAGCTCGTCGATCCCGAAGCCCAGGTTGACAATGCCCCACACGGTGAGTGCCAGACCGATGATGAACACCACCAGCGTGAGCTTCTGCCGGGTGGTCAGCGGGGTACCGCTTTCGGTGTCGATGGTCAGATTCTGGGCGGTGATCCGGTCGATTTCATAGGTGGAGCTGAGGGTGGGGTTCTTCTTCACCCGGCGGGCGTGCCAGGTGACGTAGCAGATGCTCACCGCCAGCAGGCACAGGAACAGGGGCACACGCAGATTCATGCCGGAGAACATGGGCAGGCCCGCAATGCTCTGGGCCACGCCGGTGGTAAAGGCGTTGGTGATGGCGCCGCCGTAGCCGGAGGCCGCCGCGCAGAAGATGATACCTACGGCCGTCAGCGAGTCGAAGCCCATGGCCAGACAGCAGGCCAGGACCAGGGGAACGAAGGCCAGGAACTCCTCAAAGTTGGCGCAGAAGGCGGAGCCGCAGCCGAAGACCAGCATACACACGGGAATCATCAGCAGCTCTTTGCCCTTCATGGCCCGAACCACGTTGGCCATTCCGGTCTCGATGGCCTTGGTGCCGTTCAGGATGGCGAACATACCGCCAATGACCAGCAGGAAGGCAATGATATAGGCGGCGTTCTGAATGCCCAGGGACACGGACATAAGCAGGGTAAACAGGGAAATCGGATTGCGGTCTACGGTGTGGTAGCTGCTGGGGTCTACGATCTCTCGGTCGATCGCCGCGTCATAGACTCGGTCGTAGCTGCCGGCGGGGACGATGTACGAGGCCACCGCCACGATGAGGATGATCGCCACCAGGAACAGCATCGGGTTTACGGCTTTCAGTTCTTTTTTCTTTTTCTCTCCCATTTTGATCTACTCCTTATTGCATTGCTTCTTATTGCTCCTTATCGTTCCTTCAATATAGAGATATCTTCCCCCCAAAATACGCGCTGCGCTGCCGTGTAAGGCGGCGGGGAGTTATACCCGGCACTCGGTCAGGATGCCTCGCAGCAGGTCGTATACCCGCTGGGTGGAGGAGACACTGACCTGTTCCGATGGGGAGTGGAAATTCCAGCAGTCCGGACCGATGGCGATGGCATCCAGATCCGGTTTGTACTGGGAGAACAGACCCACTTCCAGTCCGGCGTGGACAGTGAGGTACTCCGGTACATGACCGAACTGACGAACGTACACCTGCTCCGCCGCCTGGCGCAGAGGGGAGTCGGGCTGAAAGTCCCAAGAGGGATACCGGCAATCCGTTTGACACTGGCCGTTGAGCAGTAGGGCCAGCTGCTGGATGCGCTGGCAGAGATAGTCGGCTAGGCTGTCCCGGGCGGAGCGGACCTCAAAGACCAGGCGCAGCCCGTTCTGATCCAGATAGCACTCGCCCATGTTGTCCGAGGTATCCACCAGGCCCACCAGCGTCTCGTTCATCTGATAGATGCCGTCGGGTGCCAGCAGCAGGGCGGCCAAAAAGCGGTCTGGCTGACTGCACCACTCCGGCTTCTGGGTGGGCCTGGCCTGAACGGTGATCTTGTCCCCTGTGGCCGACAGCTCCCGGCGCATCGTCTCCTGCTGCTGAGCCACCAGGGCGGTGAGCTCCTGCTCCCGCTCCTGGGGGATACACACCACCGCTTTGGCCTCCCGGGGGATGGCCAGGCGGAAGGTACCGCCCTTCACGGGGCCCAGCTTCATCTCGCCGGACTGGCTCAGAGCCAGCAGCACCCGGGCCAGCAGGGTGGTGGCGTTGCCGTGGCCCCGGTGGATGTCCTCCCCGGAGTGGCCGCCGTGGAGACCGTCTACCGCAAGTTCAAAGGCGCTCCATCCCTCTGGCACAGGGCCGGAGGCAATGGGCACGGTAAGCTCTGCCGAGATCCCGCCGCAGCTGCCGCACAGGATCTGCTTTTCGTTGGCGTGATCCAGATTGATCAGGCGCGTGGCCGTCATCTTGCTCACGTCAAAGTGCTCAGCACCGGAAAAATCCTCCTCCTCCGCCGTGGTGAACAGCACCTCCAGTGCGGGGTGGCTCAGGGTGTCGTCGTCCAGCACCGCCATGGCCATGGCCACGCCGATGCCATCGTCGGCACCCAGGGTGGTCCGTCTGCCGGTGGACAGGATGTCACCGTCCAACTCCCAGTGGATGGGGTCCTTCATAAAGTCGTGCTCTGCTTCAGGCGCCTTTTCACACACCATGTCCATGTGGGCCTGAAGCATGATCCCGGGGGCACCCTCGTATCCCGGGGTAGCGGGCTTGCGGATCAGGATATTCAGCTTCTCGTCCTGCTCTGCCTCCAGCCCCCGTTCCCGGGCCCAGCGGAACAGAAACTGACTGATCTGCTCTTCGTGCTTGCTGGGGCGGGGGATGTCGCTGATGACACGGAAAAAGCGAAACACAGGATGGTTGCAAAGGGCCTCTGTGGCTGCTGACATAATAAACTCCTCCTAACGTCACGTTGCTCCGGTTTAAAATGTTAACAAGATTATTTTATAATCAGGATTATATTTTAACAGAAGTCGTTTGTCAATAGCGTTTTGTAAAGTTCGCTTTCAGGCAGGATACACAGTTTTGACAGCCTAATACCGGAAAAAACCGTAAAAATAGGGGCCGTTCTCAACAGAACGACCCCTTATGCGGGGAAATGTCCCCGTCGGCCCTTAGATTTTTGTTTATTTTGCCGCAGCGAGCAGATACTCGAACAGCTGGTCAAATCGTCTGCTGCGGGCTTGAATGTCAAAATGCTCCTTGTCCAGCACCGCCTCATAGATGAAACTCTGATGCAGGGCGATGATCAGTTCCATGGTGTCCTCCGCCTTCTCCGGGGCCACGTCTCCCTCCTGCACCATCTTCTCCATGGTAATGCGGTCACGGTCCAGCATGTTCCCGCCCATCATGATCTGCCGCATCTGGGGACTCAGGTGGTCCAGCTCCCCAGGGAACAGCTCCTGATAATACATCTTCAGCACAGAGCCCAGCCGGTGGCTGTATTTACCGAAGAACATATTGTAATAGATCTCCGGGGAGCGGAAGGCGCAGCAGTTGAAGCAGTGGTAGATGGTCCGGTATTGGTCGATGGCCCGCATGTCCGGCTTCCACTCCTGTTCCAGCATCGCCACATACTCCCGCAGATAGCACACCGAGCCAAACAGGGCCAGCTGCTCCAGGTCATTGAAGTAATTATAGATGGTGGCGCTGTTATAGCCCGCCTCTCCGGCGATCTTGCGGATGGACAGGCCATCCAGCCCCTCGGTGCGGATGAGTTTCTCCGCGGCCTCGATAAAATAGGACATGATGCGCTTGCGCTTTATGGTCAACTTGTTGTCCAATGCCTTGTCTGGTTGCTGCATATTCAAAAATCTCCTCTTCCAAAATGATTGACAAATCACCCAGGTCATTTTATAATCGTGATTACAAAATAATCTAGGTCATATTGGAGGTCATCTCACATGGGTCGTTTTCGTTGCTCTGGCGGGATCATGGTCTTTCTGGGCGCGCTGTTTTGGAGCCTGAACTCGCCGCTGGTCAAATTTTTGACGCTGAATGCCCTGCTTATCTGCGGGCTGCGCTCGGTCATCGCGGCCGTCGCCCTGCTGCCCACCATCCGGCCCAAGCAGCTGCGGTGGAACAGGTGGATGCTGATGTACGTCTGCTCCTATGCCGGGCTGTGTGTCAGCGTCATTCTGGCCCTGTCCCTCACCTCTGCCCCGGTGGCCGTCGGAATGCAGTACACGGCGACCATCTGGCTGTTTCTGCTGGGACTGGTGCAAAAGAAGCCCTTCACTCTGCGGGCCTTTTTCCCGGTGCTGGTCATCTCGTTGGGGGTGGTGTGCTTTATGTGCTCCGGCACCGATGGGGCCAGCCAGGCGGGCAACCTGTTCGCCCTGGCAGAGGGCGTGTTCTTCGCCTGCTTGACAGTCAGCTCTAAGCGGGCGGCGGGGACCAACCCCCTGGGCCTTACCGCCCTGGCCAATGCGTTCACCGGGATGCTGGTATTTCTCCTCTTCCCCAGTGCCCTGTCCGGTCTGGCCGAAATGACGGCGGTGGAGTGGGCGATGATGCTGGTGCTGGGCGTAATCCAGGTGGGTCTGGGCTATGGCTGCTATAATATCGGGGTACAGCAGGTCTCTGCCCAAAAGGCCTCTGTTATCGCCCTGTGGGAGATGATCCTTGGGCCCCTGTGGGTGGCTCTCTTCCTGAAGGAGTACCCCACTTTCATGGTGATGGCCGGGCTGTGCATCATTCTGCTGGGCATGGTCATGGACACGGTGTTCTCTGCCCAGGGACAGAAATCGAAAATTCCATCATGATTATTTTAACATGATATCCCCACTTTGCAAGCTGTTCCCTGAAAATTTACACAAATGAAACAGCCAAGTCCCCGGGACAGGCGCACGTCAGCTGCCTGTTCCGGGGACTTGGCAATTTTCAGAACCCCAGCACCCGCTCCCGCAGGATGGGGTTGCCCAGGATGGCGATGTATGTTCGGATGTGTTCGTCCTTCCGCTGTCCCATGCGGCCCAGGAGGAGCACCGCCTTCTGCACGGCCTCCTCGTCCTGGCGGTGGATGAACTCGTAAAAGGCGTCCCGGAAGAAGGTCCCGTCGCCCCCGGCGATGCCGGCGGCCAGGGTGGACAGAAAGGCCCCGGCAGGGATGGTCTCGCCGACGCCGTCCAGCTCCGCCCGCAGGCCTTTCATCCAGGCGGTCATCTTCTCAGAAAACCGGAACAGGGCGTCCGGGGTCCAGTAATAGGCCATGTCGTCCCCGTCCAGTTCCAGCATTCTGCGGGTGTCGGCCATGGGGGTCACAGGCGGGCAGGGCTTTGCAGGCCGGGGCTGGGTCCCCCGCTCATCGGGGATATTTTCTCCGATCTCGTCCCAGATAGACCAGAAGTCTACGCCAAATTCCCTTGCCGTCATGGTGACGGCGGCCGTCGGCGGGACAAATCTGGCCAGAAACAGAAGCCGGATCCTGTCCTGCTCCTTCGCTGCGGCGCCGCGCTCCTCCGCCGTCATCACCAGACACTTTTTTGCCTCCTCTAAGTCTCCCCCTCGCCGATGATACTCCTTCAGGTTCTCCTGTAAGAGCTGAAAAAACAATGCCTCTGGCGCTTCCTCCCCCGTCTGCTGGCCGTCCTCCCCCCGCACGGCCAGCAGGTTTTGCATAAATTCGTCCAAATGGCAGGCCGATAGATAGGCCTCCGCCTGTTCGATGTCCACGCATTCCGCAGGGACATGGCCCCCCAGCGCAAACAGGTTCCGGTTATATCTGTTGTCCCGCTCCTCTTCGTGCAGCAGCTTTTCCAGCGTCCAAACCTGGGTGGCCCGCCAGTTGGTATAGCTTGTGCCCAGCACGCCGTTGAGCCACCGGATGTATGGCTCCTCCCGGATCAGCCGCCCGTCCACCGTGACCGCGCTGTAGGTCTTGGAGAACAGACAGGTGAGGACCTCCACCGCCAGGACCGTGTCATAAAAGCAGCTCCCGCCGATCTTTCCGCCGCCGAAGCCCCCTGCCGCCGCACTCAGACCCCAGGTCTCCCCGCTCTCGTTATCCAGGTAGTTATAGTGGAACGATGCCTCGCCCTTGTCGTTCAGCTCCGGGGGAAAGAGGAGACAGAATTTTTTCCCGTGCAAATGGACCCAGTCCAGCGACATCATCCCCCCGGCCCGCAGCATGGCCAGGGCCTGCCGCCCGTATTCCGCCCGGTCCTCCTCCGGGATGTCGATCTCACCCAAAAAATACGAAAAAGTTCCCATTCACAGCCCTCCCGTGGGATATATCTTTGCTATAGTATAGCACCGAAGGGGCGGGAGGACATTGAAGCGGCGGTTCAAAAGGGCTATTTTTCGATCAGATCCTCCACGGTGCAGCCCAGGACTTTCGAAAGCCGATACAGGCTCTCCCCGCTGGCTCTGTTGATGTTCTTGTTGCGCTGCTCATACATCTGGATGGACCGGAGACTGACGCCGGAGCGCTCTGCAAGCTCCGCCTGGGTACAGCCATAGGTCGTTCGGATGCGCTTCAGATTCGTCTCCGAAAAATGCTCCCGCACCCTGGCGTCCACGATATCCACGAATTTGCTGACGTCGGCTTCGTGGAGGACGTCATACATTTTCTGAAAGTCCCCAAAGGAAAACACCTGGAAGATCTCGCTGTATTTCCGTCCGGAATACCACTGGTAATAGGCCACGGCCCAGCCGACCCAATATTCCCGGGAACGGCCATAGCGCTCCGCAGGCTCCGGCAGGTCGGTCTGGCCTTTTGTCTCCTCCAGGACCTGCATGGCCAGCTCGATCCCGCTCTTCCCCGCCAGGCAGGCCGGTTCCCCGTTCTCCATGCGCTTGCTCACCGAGCTGACCAGGAAGAGCGTCACAAAGTCCTCCCCCGGGATCTGGCAGACATTCACCGCATAGTCAAAGGCGTCGCCCAGGGCTGCCTGCGCGTTACTCAGATAGATTTCTTGGTATGCGCGGATCATCGTTCCCAATGCCTCCCCTCATGATGTCCTGGATGTACAGGCCGTCGCTCTCCTCTTCCAGCATGTCCAGATAGCACCGGTTCGCTTCGTCATCCCGGGCCTTGCGCAGGGCATAATATCGCTCTTTTTCTGCGGCGGCAGCCCCTTCAAACTTCAGTCTGGAAAAGGCAAACTTCGATTTGACCACGATCTGCTCCCCCAGTTTCCCCAGCCGCATGGCCTGTGCCAACTGCTCCACGGAAATGCCGTTGTTCAAAAAGGACTCCGCATAGTCGAAATAGGAATCGTCCGCCCGATAGCCGGTGATCAGGTCATAGGAGTTTACATTCACGCCGAAGTGGTCGATCAGATATCGCTTCGCCCGCCGCGCCACCGGCGTTTTAATGGCAAAGAGGCGGTGTTCCACCAGGACCGCGATCCAGTTGAGGATGGTATAGTCCGGGCTGTTCAAATTCAAGATATTTAGATATTCTGTGTCCAGGGTATAGCGGTTGACAAAGCCGTCCCGCAGAGAAGAAACGGCCCACTCCTTCGCCAGGGCCTCGCTGGCGGTGCAATAGAACCCCAGGCCAAAATCATTGTTCCTCTTCCCCGCGCCGAACACCGGCTGCTCTACAATTTTTTCCGAACCGTGAAAAATCGTAATGTGCTGCTCCATCTGCTTCCGCCTCCTTTCTTCTAAAGTATCACCAAAGTGATAGAAAGTCAATCTTGCGTTGGATGACATATCCTGTTGCCCGTAAAATCTTATTTGCAACATCATTTTGCGGTTATAAATCGTAAAACGATTTATAATGGCTCTCCTGCGGTTATGATGCAGCCCCTCAGCACATATACATGAACCACATCTGGCTCTGCCAAACTGGCAGCAGGGCGTGGGGAGTGTTATGCTGTGAAGGGAAACATGGAGGAGCGGGCCCAGCGGCTGGCGCTGTACATCATCGAAAACCAGACCACCGTCCGGGCGGCGGCGGGGCGGTTCGGGATCTCTAAGTCGACGGTCCATATCGTTATCTACTAAAGGAACGGTTTTGAGTATGGGATGAGAAAAAGCCTCCGGGGACACCGGAGGCTTGTTTTATAAGAACACTAGACCCTATCAGCCCGATCCACCGTCTCATGTTGCTGCATGGGGAGGCGGACTACCCGACCACGATGCGGCAGGCCCGAAGCATCGCTAGCGCCCGCCGCACATACTCAGACCGATCTGCTTCTGGAATGTCCATGGGACCCAAATAGTAAGAGCAAATTCCCATCAAAATCTCATCTCAAGTTACTATGTACCTCATGGATAGAGTAGCATCGAGAGGGGGGCGCTCATTAAAGTTGTGATGTAAAATTTGATGGAATAGCTAAGTCGGCGGCTTGAGTAAGCCCTGGAAGGGCATGCTACATGCGGTCCCTAACGGGGCCGATTGTTTGCCTGGCGTTTATGAAAAAGCTGTCCCACTCTCAAAAGTTCTCGCCTCATAAAAACGCAAATCAGCGAAGCGTTTGCGGTTTGAAAAAGAGAATCAGCAGTGTTGGCAGAGCGATACACGCAGCAGGATGGCGCTTTTGCACAGCAAAACTTGCCACACGCATTAAAATCTTCAGGGAATGGAACGTGCGTAAAATAAGCAAAACTCAAAAAAGAAGCACAGGCTAAAGAATCGGCTAAAGCCCTATTAGAGAAAATCGATTTACTAAAAAATCTAGCCCTGCCTCTGCCTTCCGCAGCAAACTGGGACAAATAATCCGAAAGAAAAAGTGCTGTGGAATTGTGGAAACGGATTCTTCAGTAAACTGAACCGGGGCGAGGACTGAGGGTGTGTACAAAACATACTGCGGCGCGCAATAGCGAATTCAAGACCACAAAGGCAAGAGAAAAACGCAATGCACGGACACGTTCTTGGGATTTAAACATCAAATTTTGCTAGGGATTGTTGTATCATTGAGAGATATATGATAGAATATTTGCAGTAAAGAATGGCCGCTCACAACCTCTAGAACAGCGAAGAAGATGAACGGAAGTTTTTGTTTGCATTCTAAAAACATCTCTAAATATTCTATCTTGTTTTTTCTGTACATCTGTGATATACTTGCTTAAACGGAAAAATCACTTTTGAAAGCAGGTGGTTGTATGGCTTACAATTTCGATTTTTCTTACCTCAAAAATGGAGCTCCTGCAGTAACGCTGAGTTCTTTCGGTATTGCCTTTAACAAGGGTGCAATTGAATCACTTGGTGTACCAGATCAGGTGATTATTGGTTATGACCAGGAGAAACAGGCCATCGGAGTCCGCGCTAGGGGAGATGACACTGATTCTCCATATTATGATTTTGCGCCGCGCGTAAAAAATGATTGGATTCGTATCGGCGCAAAGGACTTCATGAAGTACCTCTCTAGAATCAGCAGGATTGATTTTCTTTCTAAGGCGAAACAGTTTATTGCTGAATTTGATGAGGAAACGCAAACGTTAGTCATCGTAATTGATGAAGAACATCTCAAATGAGATGCAAATCGGGAAAAGAAAAAGAGCGACACCCGACGAGTACCAGTCGTCAGATGTCACTCCCCTGTGCTTGACGCATAGATCAGCCAAAACTGATACAGTCGCCATTTTTCTATACACATTAGCATTGTATCACGTTTTGGATGGTCTGGCAACCCTGCATATTTTGCGTTCTCTGCTTTGCTACAGGCACAAGATGTAGGAACAAGCCAGGCTTTTTCTGTTTGTAAATATTTTTATAAACAGGAGAGTGATACAATGAATATCATTCGTAAGCGAATCATCAACCCGCAACGCTACCTCTATATGTTGCACCCCGGTGACAAATTCTATATCGCCGTATCACTAGAGGAAGAAGACTACATGCGTCTTCAGTTTTACGGTCTTCTTCCTGACTCTACGGCTCGAATCCCAATCCCTCGGAGAGTTGCGACCACTCTGAATACCAACGGAAAATGGAAAGTTCTTAGGGATTTACCAAAAGAGAGACGGTTTTTTGAGCATGACTACCACATTGTGGATTGGCACGGAAACGATCATTACGGAACCTGTTGGCAAGGCCGTTGGTGTTATCAGCGCGAACTGATTCCGCCTACGGAACTTGCCTTCATCATTGAGAATGGTGTCCTTTACTCCCCGTTATTGCTGAACACCGACGGAAATTTTACCAATATCAAGACAGCCATGAACATCGCGTTGGAGATGTTGGGACGATGTGAGGTATGGACAGCCGAGCGTGCTCCTGTAGTTCCACCTGTAAAACAGACTAAAGTTCCGTGGGAAATTCTCCGTCCGGGAACCAGACTTCAGGATGATTGGGCAGAGTACATCGATAAGATCGTAGAGCGTAAACCCAGAGGGCAGCAATCTGTTATCCGTCAGAGACATGAACACCTGTGGCACATGGCTCCCGACTTCTGCGTCCTTGGTTCCCAAAATTTCTGGGGATATGTAGTCTACGGATTTACGGCATTAAACCTGTATGTGTTCGAGTGCAACGAGGTCAACAATGCCACGTACGTCTTCAAAGGAGACTGGGAATCGGCATCTCAACTCACCAAAACAGAGGTGCTCTCTGGCCGTATCCAAGAGGCGAGAATCTACCACACTGAGAAGTGGTATGAGAGTATGGGTAAACTGCTTGTCCACGCCGGTAAGAAGGCCGCATGATGGGAAAGATACAACATGTGACGAAACATCCCTGTGGAGGCTGGCAGGTCAGAGAGGCTGGAAACTTTCGAATAACCGAGCAAACCGCTACCCAAGCTGAGGCCTGTTCCATCGCCTGAAAGATTTTCATCAACTAGAAAGTCGAACTCGTGGTTTATGGTCGCAATGGCAGAATCTGCGCTAAAGACTCATCCGGCAACGATTCTTTTCCTTACAGGGGATAATTAAAAACGGCGACATCATGGCTGGTACACATGATGTCGCTGATTTTTTAACGTTTTGACAAATTTTCAATAGAAAAGAGCCATTTGCCCAGCTTGGTCTGTCCACGTTTCAGCAATACCTTCCCGCTTGATGGACCGACATGTCATCTCCGTCTGGGCAAAACCTCTGAACCGGGGAATGAGAGACTCGCAAATCTCAGAAGCCGCAGGGATTCGCATGACTTTAGACGTTTAGCTTCTATTTTTGCAGATTCCATGAAATCAACTCGTTAATATTCAATATTTTAATTTTAAGCATTGTATTTATAGAAATTCGCGTCTATAATATTATAGACGGAGGTGCAGTGCTATGCTCATTGAATTCAAATTCTCCAATTATCGTTCATTTCGAGATGAAGCGGTGCTGTCTATGGAAGCCAGCAGGATCACTGCGTTTAGAAACAGCCTGATCGAATTCAGCCCGACGGGAAAAACGGTGGCGAATCCGATGAAGCTGCTTCCGTCTGTTGCAATTTATGGAAAGAACGGCGGAGGCAAGAGCAATGTCATCCGTGCATTCTGGCTGGCGGTCCAATTTATTCGGAACGCACAGCGGACCCAGCACGAAAACGCCTCTATCCCTATGCGGCCATTTTTGCTGGACGATAATTCTGCTGAAAAGCCCTCTGAGTTTGAGTTTCATTATGTGTGCGACGGGGTCAAATATTGCTACGGCTTTGCCGCCACGAAGGAACGGATCACAAAAGAGTACCTTTACCATGCACCAAAAGGGCAGCGGGCCCGCGTATTTACTCGGGAAGGGCAGGCGTTTCAGTTCAGCGAAACGGCAGATAAGAAAAAGCGCCAGATGATCAGCGAGGCTGTGGCCGCCAACCAGCTCTACTTTGCGGTTGCGTGTACCATGAATGAAAAGGCGTGTATTGACGCCATGCGCTGGTTCCGGGAGTGCGTTTTCTTTTCCCGGGATTACACAGACATTCCTGAGCAGCTGTTCAATTACTCAGAGGATGCCAATATGCTGCACGCCATCTCTGACTATGCAAAGATGGCCGACGTGGGCATTCAGGATATGCAGTTTGAGGTGAAAAATACAGAACTCTCCGTTGCGGATACCCTCCCGTCCAATCTTCCGGAGGACATTAAGAGCGCACTGACACAATTCATGAAGGCGCTGTCTGACGCCCCCAATGTTTCTGAGACACGATTGAAGATGGGGGAGGTCAACGCAGTATCGCTCCATCAGGGAGTTGATGGTACAGGTAACCCTAAGCTGTACCAGTTACAGCTGGCGGATGAGTCGGATGGCACTCGGAAACTGATGGCCCTTGCACCGGCCATCGAGCGGGTGCTGAACTGCGGCGGTGTATTGCTGGTGGACGAGCTGGAGAAGGAAATGCACCCAATGCTTGTGGAGCTGGTCGTTTCCAAATTCCAAAGCCCAAAGTCTAACCCAAACCACGCACAGCTGATTTTCACAACCCATAATACGGAGCTATTGAGCATGGAACTGCTGCGGAAAGATCAGCTCTACTTTGTGGATAAAGACCGCGAAGATGGAGCCTCCGAACTCTACAGCATCAGCGAGTTTGCAACTCCAACCAGTGAAAACGTGCGAAAGAGCTATTTGATGGGCAAATACGGCGCCACCCCGGATTTGATGATCGAGGAGGTGGATTAAATGGCCCGAAAGCTCAGAAAGACCAAACCACTGATTTTTATTTTCTGTGAAGGGGAGAGCGAACAGGCCTATGCCAACTTCCTGAAACATCACTTTTCCGATGTGGCGAGTATCCAATATCCCGCGGTAACCGGACTCTTCGATATGGCGAGAAGTAACTTCAGAAACAATCCCAAATATCGGAATAATGCTGAGGTAACGGATGAAATTTGGTTTTTCTTTGACGTAGAGGAGTTTGATCGCGGAAAATGGACTGGGCGCTTTAAGGTTGTGGAGGAACTCCGCAAACTGCGAAAGAAACCAAATATCCGGGTGCGACTGCTGATGACCACGGCCTGCGTGGAGTATTGGTTCATGCTGCATTATCAGATGTTTGCGCCTGCCCTGTCTACTGTCGCGGACAAAGATCGTATGCGGCACATGCTGGAGCAGCGAGTACCTGGCTACAAAAAAGGTGATCAAGCGAGCACCAATAAAATAGCGGAGCGGTATCCGCTGGCCGTAAAAAACGGAGCGCAGACACTGCACGATCTGCTGGGGGAGGGGCTTCCTGCGTTGGAGGATACCGACGAGCGAAACCGCTGGCTATGCGAAAGCAGCAAGACCTTCACCACGGTCCATGAGGCAATCCTCTATCTGGAGAGTTTGGCTGGCACAAAGTAATTTGTTGAATTAGGCAAAATCTGCTGATCCTCACGGACAAGCAGGCAGTCGAACCGCAGAACGAAGTTTTCGGCAGAGATGCGAACACCATCTTGAACAGCGTTATGGGGACCTCGGCATTATTATCTGGTATTTAAAACGGCAAATTGCGCGTTCATGAGCAATAGACGCACCAAAAGCCTCCGGGGACCTCGGAGGCTTTTGTCATAAAAATTTTAATTCCGCCAATTCCACTCGAATTTTCAAGTTTTGCGGTTTATAACCGCAAAAATATTGACTACTATATATTTCTGCGGTATGCTATGATCAAATGGAGGTGGACCAACATGATCGACAGACCGACCTATACCGAAAAAATTATGGCCTATACCGATACCCCGTTCGTGAAAATTCTGACCGGCGTGCGCCGCTGCGGGAAGTCCACGATTCTGAAGATGATCATGGATAAGCTGCGCCAGCGCGGCGTCCCGGCGGAGCAGATCGTCAGCTACCGCTTCGATTCCATGGAGTACGACGACATGACCGCCAAGCAGATGTACACGGAGCTGAAAAGCCGCCTCAGCCCCCACGGAACCACCTACTTCTTTCTGGACGAGGTGCAGGAGATCAAGGGCTGGGAAAAGGTGGTCAACTCCCTGCAATCGGACTTTGACGTGGACCTGTATGTGACCGGCTCCAACTCCCGCATGATGTCCTCCGAAATCTCCACCTATCTCACTGGGCGCTACGTCGCCTTCCGCATTTTCACTCTGTCCTTCGCAGAGTACCTGACATTCAAGCGCCAGTACGCCCAGGTGGGGAACCCCCGGCAGGAGCTGGCGGACTACATCCGTCTCGGCGGCTTCCCGGCCACCCATTTGCAGAATTACTCCCAGGACGAAATTTATACCATCGTCCGCGACATCTATAATTCTACCATTTTCTCCGACATCGTCCGGCGCAATCAGGTCCACAAAATCGACCAGCTGGAGCGGGTGGTGAAGTACACTTTTAATAACGTAGGCAATACGTTCTCCGCCAAATCCATCTCCGACTATCTCAAAGCGGAGCACCGGGCCCTGGACAACGAGACGGTGTACAGCTATCTGGACAAGCTGGAGAAGGCCTATCTGCTCCACCGCTGTTCCCGGTACGACTTGCAGGGAAAGGAGCTGCTGAAGACCCAGGAGAAATTCTACCTGGCCGACACCGCCCTCCGGTACAGCGTCCTGGGCTATAATGCGGACACTGTGGCCGCCAGCCTGGAAAACGTGGTCTATCTGGAGCTGTGCCGCCGGGGCTACACCGTGAACATCGGCAAGACCAACGATGGCGAGATCGACTTCGTGGCCACGCGGCAGAACGAAAAGCTCTATGTGCAGGTCACAGAGCGGATCACCTCCGAGAAAACCGAACGCCGGGAGTATGACCGCCTTTTGGACATCCGGGACAACTACCCCAAATATGTCCTCCGCACCGACGACTTCGCCGGCGGAAACTATGAGGGAATCCAGACCATGCACGTGGCGGATTTTCTGCTATCGGATCGGTTCTGACCGAGTTCGAGCAGGCTTCTATTATTCCACATACGGAACAATAGAGTCGCGTAAACGCGGAAATTCGGCTAAACTATCGAAAAAATCAAATATTTTTTCGAAAAACAGCTTGACAAAAAGAGTGAGGGAAGTTATACTAATAAACGTAAAGTCTCTCTTCTGCTTGGCCTCTGAGCCAAGATAGTCTCTTCCGACCCTCCCTAGGGGTCTCGTATCTTATTTTTGTCTACTAACCACCTAATATCCTCGTACGGGGATACTGGGTGGTTTTTTATATATAGCCTTGAATATTCAAGGGGCAGGAGGTCATGTATGGTCTCCTGCCCCTTTTTACATATATACATCATTTCTTGCTTGTTCTCAAAAACAAGACATCGACATTCTGTGCATCCGAAGCCCCTATCAACCTATCCGTCACTCTATGATGTGGCGGACCACCCGACCACGATGCCGCCGGCCCATCGTGGATTGCGTATCCCCCATACGATTTGGGGGAGGCCGGAACGCGCAGGAACGCAAGCTGCGGTCTTAACCAAGTGGCGTCTTCTTAACACTTTTTTGTCGTTCTGTACCGAGTCATGGAAAATAAACGGACGGCCCGCAGGGGCGGCCGGTTATTTTCCATGCCCCGGACCAGTATCAAGGCATGATTTTTTTGAAAGGAGGACAAAAAATGTCCAAAAAACACTCAAACGGCGCTCAGAGACGCCTGGAAAAGGCGCTGACCCACAACCTGTTGATCCAGTCGCGGATGGGACAGAGCAAACACTCGGCCAAGCAGGCCTCGCGGGAGGCGTGGCTGAAGGAACACGGAAGCCTAAAGGGGTGGAATCCAGCCAAGGCGGATGGTATCTACTCCAGGGGCACGATGGCCACCTACATCAGGGCCGTGTCAGGCTTGGCGGGGTACGCGGCGGAGCACGGTGCTCGGCGGCTAGCCGACCTGACGGCACAGATGGGTGCCGATTATCTCAAGTCCATGCACATGGAGGGCCAGAGCGCCTGGAGCATCGCCACCGCCGCAGCGGCGGCCAACAAGGCCATGGGCTGGGGCCTGTCTCCGGCGGCGCTGGGCCTGCCCAGCCGTCGCAAGGCAGACATAACCCGCAGTCGTGTTCCCCGTGCCCACGACAACCGGGATTTTTCCGCGTACTCGGATCAAATTGCCATGGCCAAGGCCACAGGCATCCGCCGACAGTCCATGCTAGTCATAAGACCCACCGACTGTGTTCGAGATAGCCAGGGGACCGTGGTCGGAGTCTCTGTGACCGAAAAAGGTGGCCGCCACCGAATAGCGCCGGTGCTGGTGGCCTGTCGCGCGGACGTTACCAAGATTGTTGATGCGGCTATTCAAGCGCATGGAGCGGATGCACCCGTCTTCCGCCAATACGACGTGCACATTGACAATCACCATTACCGCGCCGCGTACGCCGGGGCCCTCTTGCATCAGTTAGAAGATGAGCGCATGTTAGGCCGTCCCTTGTTTGGCGGTGCGTTCAATCTGAACGACTACGCCCACTTGCGAGGCAAGGACGCCCGGCGCAGAGCCGTGACGCAAGGCCACGCCACCGACCTGTTGGCCGCGGTATCCGGCGCGTTGGGACATGCCCGGATTGACGTTGTCCTTAGACACTACTTGTACTGTTATTAAGCTACACCCAGTCCTATATGGTCGAAGAGAAATCAGCATAGCAATAATCTAAGAGCATAGTCTGTGACAGTAAGGAGGTGGTCCCGCCGTGGCCGGCAGGTACAAGTTGAACTATCGTATTTACGACCCCAACCCGGCGGAGACCACCGCCGAGTACATAGCGCAGGTCTTGGCCGAGGTCAATCGGCAAAAAATCGAATTCCGGCTCCGGGAGGCAACGCCTCCCGGAGCC
>OLFT01001660.1_pt1 | contig 22360 bp, 20 predicted proteins | sample 1604921 | NCBI WGS metagenome assembly OLFT01 (sample SAMEA3888897, study PRJEB22519) | human gut metagenome | biome: human gut; feature: human-associated habitat; material: faeces | place: Denmark | collected 2013 | reverse complement strand
CAGCGGGAGGGGGGCCCATGGTGACAACGGTGACCTTGCAGCCGGTGGCGTCCTTGATCTTCAGGGCAGCCTCCAGAGCGTTCATATCGTCGGGGTTGGTGATGGTCTGCATGGAAGCGCGGTTCAGAGTACCATCGGGATTGACAGCCACCTTACCGGAGGTATCGGGTACCTGCTTAATAGAAACAATGATTTTCATTTTAACCTTTACCTCCTATCCTTATTTCACGCCCAGGTGGCTGGAAATGACCATACGCTGGACCTCAGAAGTACCCTCATAGATCTCGGTGATCTTGGCGTCGCGCATCATGCGCTCCACGGGATACTCACGGGTGTAGCCGTAACCGCCGAAGAGCTGAACAGCGCGGCGAGTCACGTCGGAAGCGGCCTCAGCAGCGAACAGCTTAGCCATGGAAGCGTCCATGGAGTAATCCTCATGGAGCTGCTTCTTCATAGCGGCAGCGTACACCAGGTACTGAGCAGCCTGCATACGGGTGTGCATATCAGCCAGCTGGAACTGAGTGTTCTGGAACTGGCTCAGGCGGCGGCCGAACTGGACGCGCTCCTGGGTGTACTTGACAGCCTCGTTGACAGCGCCCTCGCCCAGGCCCAGAGCCTGAGAAGCGATACCGATACGGCCGCCGTCCAGGGTCTGCATAGCGATCTTGAAGCCCTTGCCTTCCTTGCCCAGCAGGTTCTCCTTGGGCACGATGCAATCCTCAAAGATCAGGTCGCAGGTGGAGCTGCCGCGGATACCCATCTTCTTCTCGTGCTTACCGGTGGAGAAACCGGGGAAGCTCTTCTCAACGATGAAGGCAGAAATGCCGTGGTTGCCCTTGGACTTGTCGGTCATGGCGAACACCACAAAGGTATCGGCCACGTTGCCGTTGGTGATGAAGCACTTGCTGCCGTTGAGGACGTAGTCGCCGTTCTCGTTCTTGACAGCGGTGGTCTGCTGGCCGGAAGCGTCGGTACCGGCGTTGGGCTCGGTCAGACCGAAAGCGCCGATCTTGCGGCCGCTCAGCAGGTCGGGCAGGTACTTCCGCTTCTGCTCCTCGGTGCCGTTCTCATAAATGGGAGCGCAGCACAGAGAGGTGTGAGCGGAAACGATAACAGCAGTGGTGCCGCAGACCTTGGCCAACTCTTCCACGCACATGGCATAGGACAGGACGTCGCCGCCGGCGCCGCCGTATTCCTTGGGGAAGTAAATGCCCATCATGCCCAGCTTCGCCATCTTCTCGACGGTCTCCATGGGGAAGCGCTCTTCCTCATCGATCTCCTCAGCCAGAGGCTTGACCTCGTTCTCGGCGAATTCCCGGTACATCTTGCGGAGCATCTGCTGCTCGTTTGTCAGATGAAAATCCATGATTCGATCCTCCTACAATTTCTTGTTCGGTTATTACAATCTCCCGTCAGCATTTAAAGAATTTCATGACCTCCGGGACAAGCAATACGAGATAGTTTCGGTAAAAAAGCGATTACTTTGTTACATTTTTAACACCGAAAACTCAAAGAAATCGCAACAGCGGCAACGCCCCTGTTGCAACCCAGTGCCCACTTTTCACCTTTACTATGTGAAAATTATAACGCAGCCGCGAAAGAAAGGCAAGGAAAAGCGCTTCGTGAAAATTGCCAAACTTTTAACGCTAAAACTGTCTCATATGTCGGAAGGTCCAGTATCCTTGTAAAATTTACGTTTTATTGTCTGAAAATGTAAAAAACCGGGCCGCTTTTCAGCGGCCCGGTCATGGGATGATTTACTTGCTGTAATCGTAGAAGCCCTTGCCGGACTTGCGGCCCAGCAGGCCGCCGCGGACCATCTTCTTCAGCAGCAGAGCGGGACGATACTTGCCGTCGCCGGTCTCGTTGAAGAGGGTCTCCATGATGGCCAGGCACACGTCCAGACCGATGAAGTCGCCCAGAGCGAGAGGGCCCATGGGATGGTTTGCGCCCAGCTGCATAGCCTTGTCGATATCCTCCACAGAGGCAACGCCGGTCTCAACCAGGCCGATGGCCTCGTTGATCATGGGGATCAGGATCTTGTTGACCACGAAGCCGGGAGCCTCAGCAACCTCAACGGGATCCTTGCCGATCTCCTGAGACAGCTTGTAGATGACGTCGAAGGTCTCCTGAGTGGTGTTGGCACCGCGGATGATCTCCACCAGCTTCATGCTGGGAACGGGATTGAAGAAGTGCATACCGATGACGGGGTGCTTGAGGCCGTTGCCCATCTCGGTGATAGACAGAGATGAGGTGTTGGAAGCGAAGATGGCCTCGGGCTTGCACAGCTCGTCCAGCTCGCAGAGCAGCTCCTTTTTGGTAGCCATGTCTTCCTTGACGCACTCGATGATCAGATCGGCGTCAGCGCAGGCGGACTTCTCCTCCACCAGGATGTTGGCCAGCAGAGCATCCACAGCCTCCTGGGTCATCTTGCCCTTGGCCACGCGCTTGGCCAGAGAAGCAGCCAGCTTATCCTTGTGCTTCTGAGCGGAAGCCACAGAGCTTGCATACATCAGGGCAGTGTGGCCCTTAGCCGCGAAAACCTGAGCAATGCCGCTGCCCATGGTGCCGGCGCCGAAAATCGCTACTTTCATGTGATTGTCCTCCTGTAATTTATGTGATTATGGGGGGCCGCTGACCGGAAAGCATTCCGTCAAGGCCAGTTTCACCTGCTTAGTATTATACGGTCTCCCCCACTATTAAGCAAGGACATTTTCCCCTTCCGGCGGATTTTCTGCACTTCCCACAAAGGGATCGTTAAATTTTTTACATATCCGTTAAATAATTAACGTTAAAATAATCACGCAGCTCACAAGTCCTCATAAGCTCCCATAAGTTCTTAAAATTCAGTCACCTGCAGAGTTTTCAGAACCTCACTTCTTATAAGTGATTATAAGTTTTTATACCCGAAAGATTACGAGAAAGCTATTACCAATACCACCAGGGAATGACACACAAGCGAAGCAGAAGCAACATAAGCACCATTGGAGACGAAAAAAGGCCATCGACCTGCTCCCCGTGAGGGAGAGATCGGTGGCCTGTCGGTCTGTTCTTTTTTGAAGCCCTGGCGTTCGAGTCACACCAGTTCATAAAAACGACCGGCTGCATCTCTAAAATGTCGCCTGTTGCGGAGAAAAACTGACTTTTTAATAAAACCTGTTTTTCTAACTTTTTTCAGTGAAAAAGCTAATAAATATGTGAAAACTCCACACTTTCGTGCGGAGTTTTCTGTGCTGCATCTTTCATCAACACATTCTGGTACGCCCGACTGGATTCGAACCAGCGGCCTTTAGAGTCGGAGTCTAACGCTCTATCCAACTGAGCTACGGGCGCATATTTGATTGTTCCGGCAAGAGATATTCCACTCACATGTCGCTCGATAGTATAACAGATTTTTTCGGTCATGTAAAGCCTTTCTTAGCAAAAATTTTTCATCCCGGCAAAGATTGTTAAAAAATTTGACAAGTCCGGCATTTTATTTTAAAATAGTGATAACATATTTTTTCAAAGCAGGTGGATTAAATCATGAAAAAAGAAAATATCTCGGACGCCGTCATTCGTCGGCTTCCCCGGTATTACCGGCAGCTAACCGATCTTTATCACCGCGGCATTGTCCGCACTTCCTCCCACTCTCTGGGGCAGGAAATGAATATTACCGCTTCTCAGATCCGTCAGGATTTCAGTTGTTTCGGTGAGTTTGGCCAGCAGGGATATGGATACAACGTTGAAGAACTTCGCTCCGAGATCGGTCACATTCTGGGCGTGGACAACGATCACCATCTCATCATGATCGGTGTCGGCAACCTGGGCCGCGCATTGCTGAACAACTTCCCCTTTGAAAACACCGGCTTCACCGTGGACGCCTCCTTTGACGTCTCTCCCGATGTGATCGATACACAGATCAACGGCATCCCCGTTTATTCGACCGATGAGTTGGAGTCCTACATCAAGCGCCACGCCGTGGACGTTGTTGTTCTGACCATTCCCCAAGCTGTGGCACAGGCTACCGCCAACCGGTTGATCGACCTTGGGATCCGGGGCTTCTGGAACTTTACCAATGTGGAGCTGTCCAGCCCCAATCCGGATGTTCAGTTTGAAAACATTCACTTTGCCGACAGCCTTCTGACCCTGAGTTACCGCATCGCCAATCACTGAGAAAGGAACTCCCCATGAAAAAGCTGGTCCTGTTCCTATCCGTATGCGCACTTCTGGCCTCTGCCGTCTGGGTCGGTGCCGCCGGGGACGCGGGAGATCCGCTGGCATCCCTTTCTTACCTGAACGGCGAATTTTCTCAACGCGCAGAGAAAAAAATCGATCAGGCATTGGAGCAGTCGGACAAAGATCTGGCTGAACGTCTGAAAAACGGTGAGGTAGGCGAGGCAACTGCCACCTGGCAGGAGACCCGCCTCAAAGAGGGTGACGCACTTCACGGCGTCACAGGCACCGGCGTTCTGCTGCTGGCCGGCCGCGGGCGCGTGACCTATGAATCCGGCGCTGTGGTGGATGTTACCACCGGAGCTGTGGTTCCCAGCGGTACGAATCTCACCGCCAACCACCGCTATCTGACCGCCGAGGACACCACCGCCGCCTATACCGTCACCTCCGAAACCGCGGTGGTGGACTATCAGGGGCAGTACGCCTTCTCCTATTCCGACCGGCCGGACTACAACGCCATGGCCGCCACCCTGAAGTCCCTGCATCTGTTCAAGGGCACTTTCACTGGCTACGGCGAAGGCTTTGATCTGGAGGCTGCCCCCACCCGCCTTCAGGCCCTCATCATGTTCATCCGGGTCTTGGGCGAGGAGGAGCAGGCGCTGGCCTGGTCTGGAACTACGCCATTCAAGGACATTGAGAAAGGTTCTCAGGCAGAGCATTATGTAGGCTACGCCTATGAAAAGGGCTATACGAATGGCTACACAGCCACGTCCTTCAAGCCCGCCGGGGCTGTCAACGCCTATCAGTACACAGAATTCGTGCTCCGCGCCATGGGATACAGCTCCGCTGCCAACAAGGATCTGTCCGATACCCTGCTCCGGGCCGTGAACGCCGGTGTCCTGACCGACGGTGACACTGCCATGCTGCAAAGCGCCGCCTTCCTGCGGGCGCAGCTTGTGTACATCTCCTATTACGCCTTGGAGGCTGACCTGCCTGACGGCAGCCAGTCTCTGGCCGACCACTTGATGGACCTGGGCGTTTTTACAAGAGACGAGTGGCGCGGCTCGTGGAAGCTGGTCAAGAGTGAGCGCCTCTAAAAAATTCCGCACCTTCTTCACCGGGGCACATACTATGGATTGAGACCGCATGAACGGTCTACATCTCGATCTCATAGGAGGTTCCGATATGTGCTGTAATAACGGTTGCGGAGGCGGCGGGAACTGCTGCTGGATCATCATTCTGCTGATCATCATCTGGTGCTGCTGCGGCAGCGGCGGTTGGGGCGGCTGCAACAACGGCTGTGGCTGCAATAGCGGCTGCGGTTGCTAAGATCAATGCCCCGTGCCCATAAGGGCACGGGGCTTCTTCTATATAGGACTTGACTTTGCGGCAGATTTCAGTAAAATAGAGGATAGTCTTTCGTCTGCATTCCGTCCTTTTGCGGCAAGCCACGTGTACTGCGGTCAGGTTCTGTGGCGTAGCCATTTGCAAACACACTCCTGAGTTAGAACATCCGGCCGTCGGATCAGTCTGAATTTCATATCCGGGATTAGCGCAGTTGGTAGCGCGCTTGCTTTGGGAGCAAGATGTCGGGAGTTCGAGTCTCCCATCTCGGACCAAAACCCTCTGAAATCGGCTGATTTCAGAGGGTTTTTGCTTATTTCTTGTTTACTGCGGCGCAGGACTTGAATGCTATTGTAGATTCCCTTTAATATTTCCGCAAAGGTTTAACCCAAGCTCCAGTCCACAACTCCTGCAAATGCCCGTAGTGCAATTAGCGCACACTTTAGTCTGTTTCTCTCTAAATTTAGCAAAGCTCTCAGATTCCCAAGCTTCTTGTAATGAATGTTGTTTCAAATTAACAGAGAAGGTGTCGTCTCCAATCCCAAAAGAGCAAGGAAATGCGATGCATCTGGAATTGATATACATAGAAAATCTGGCCGCTTCACAGAATTCGATGGACTCTATTGCAACATCTGGAGCAAATTTGTATATTGCTGGAGATTGACAAGTATCAAATCCATATTTCCAGTTGCAATTTATTGATGTAACTAAACGTAGCAGTTCGAGGTAATCTGGGTCATCATAGCCTATGACATAATCTTGAGAGGCAAGTCCTACCGGTTTATACAGTAAAAACACAACCGCATTAATTCCCTTGGGGAATGCTCCATTTTTTACTCGATAAACGGCTTCTCTTATACTTTTCTTTGAAAGAACATAATGGATGTTGGTAATACACCCCGCCTTAACGAATCGTTCTATCGCCGTGATTGTCGGAGGGTTGTCCTCATTACCGTTTTTATCAATGTTTGAATAAAAAGAGACTGCTACAGCGCCACAATACTTTTTTGTTGATTCAATTTCACGATCTGTAAGATCATAACCGCTTGTAGTGTAATTTGGAACAATCCTGTTTTCCCTGGTAGCACGTAGTATCTCAGCAAAAGACTCATGCTTATTAGGATCTCCTGCGCCACCTAACGCAATTTGAAAAGTTCTTCCCCTACATTGAGCAATTATTGAGCAATAATCATCTAAACTCATGTTTGTCTCATGAGACAGCATCCCAAGCTGATAGCAATCCACGCCAGCATTTCTGCAAAGGCCAGATTTACCCGCGTTACATGCTCCCATAATACCAATATCTATTAATTCTGGAAAAGAACGCATCAGTGGCAGCTGTTTTGTTTCAACACCGTGCTCCAGTACATTACTTCTAATGAGTGTTCCTGTCTCATCATTGAACAATTCGATAAAACTGAATCTATTATCTTTATAGTAAATCATTTACCAACCACAGTTCTTTCCGTCCATATAAAAATCTTTTTCATCAATTACAAAACTATCCATTGTCATAAAAGATGTTAGAAAATCGTCATCAGAACTGGTGTGACCAATGTAAGTATGATACCCTTTCTTTGACATCTTCTTATATTTCTCGGCGCTTTCCTCACCGAAAATCTTCAGAATGGTTTCATAATCGATTTGTTCAACCTCAAACCAACGGACTCCCGACTTAGTTGCACTCACGATATCATCAGCCAGGGAAAATGCAGCAGAACTTATGCCTGACTCCTTTTTAAAGCCAAGTTTTTCAAACAAGTAACTGCTGCTTAGTTTTTCTTTACTAATAATCATGAAGTTCGTAGAAGAACTGTTGGTTACAAAGCCATCTCTAATTATCATCGATATGCTCTCCCATATATTTTCGGAATGTACCCCTTATTGCCTCATTCTCTAACAAATCAGTAACATGTCCGTCAGCTTCAAAATCAAGCGACTTATGGCATAGTAGAAAAGATTTTTTGTTTTCGATTTCGTCAGGAAAGAGGTTGTATTTTTTCTCTAAGAAGGATTCAAAGTCTGGAAATTCTTTTCGATAATAGCTTCTTCAGATTCTCCACTTTCATGGATTAACACGGTCGCCAGTTCAAGGAACAGGTATTTTTCTCGTGGGAGTTCTGATAAGCATCGAATAATGTGGACAATATCATCATGCATCTTACCATTCAATTCGTAACAGACTTTCATATTACACTCAATACTCATTTTCTGAGTTTTATGTTTAATTGGAAATCTGCAAAGGCTTGATGATTTGACAACAACGCAAACACGCCGAAAACTATCCATACCAACCAAAATATTGGAACTATACTCTATAAGTGTAAAATCATGGTCGCTTGAATTTTCTTTGTCAAAGTGATTCCGGAAAAGCTCAACTATATCCATGCAATTACCTCATTCTGCTTGAATCACCAGATTCGTCAATTTCTCAATCACATTTTTGGGAATATAGAACGCTAATGTTGGACTATCGACACCGGTCACAATATCCTGTATCTCGTGAATTTGAAGTTGCATAGTATCTGCCGATATAAACTGATAATCATCTCCAAGATATATCGCTGGTTTGTTAAGACTTTGCGGGCGACGGCCAACACTATAATTGGGAATATGCCCACAGTCGATAGCATGCTTTGAAAAGGTTCCGTCTCGCATCCAGATAATATCTACCTTTGGCTGCAATCCCTTGCGCTTAAGCAAAATAGCAAGTTTATCAACAACTGATCCATTGAACTTTTCGTTAGTAGCAAAGCAGAATTTATCAAAAATCTGCTTTTTCACATAATCGAATTCCACACCAGGAATAATCACAAATGGCGCACCCTCGCCAAATTGTCTGATGACAATTTGATGTTCATGCTCCATGCGCACTGCGGCCAAAATTGCTTTATTACTCTCGACATATTCTTGAATATCCTGAAATTCTCTTTGCTTGTTCCAGAACTTAAATGTATAATTTTCAGTTTTTGCCACCGAACTACGAGTCATTTTCAAATCATCACTAAGCGCAAAGATTCGAGCCATATTTTTGAAATTTGTTCCTTGGCATTTGGCCGCTCTAACTGTTTCCCAGAGATCTTCTTCGTGATCTCGAATCTCTTGGAACTCCCTAATTATTTTGCCCACGGCAAATATTCTACACAAGTCCAGATACTTCATCTTGTACCCAAACCAACGAGCTCTCTGCTGAACGGTGTCTACTGTAGATACGCCCTTTGCGGTTCGAATAATATATGTAATAGCAAGGCCTTTAAGTGTGAGGCCACGACCCAACATAGTGCCTCCAACATAGATATTATAGTCATATATTTCATCTGCGCCTTTGGGAACGCTATCGCCATTTACTTTGTGCCTACCACACACATTCATTGCCTGAATGATATCGTCTTCCAATAAATTAAATGGAAGAAGTCCCTCGACCCCTGCTTTCTCGTATTCATTATAAGCTGCAACCAGTATCTTTTTCAGCGGATTATATGCAATGTCCCGTTTATCTTCGGACTTTTGACACCAGTCATTGATCAATCCTTCAACTTTTTTAAAAACTTTTTCATGATCTGCCTTTAACTGGCTCGGATGAATTAGCATAGATAATTTATCGCCCGGCTTCATACCACGATTCTTGTATATTGCACAGGCAACGAAAAACATTGAGATTGCATCAACGAAGGACTGGGGAATACCATCATCAAGCAGAGACGTTTCACTATCCGGGATTTTCCTTGTATATGTGGTATCGCTATGATACACATCAAGGCCACAATATCCCTTGCCTGGATCAACGAGTATGCCAAAGTCCGGGGATAGGACATCTAATGTATCGATCAACAGGTTTGCTTGGGGAGTCGCTGTAATAGACAAAAAGCAATGGCGATCTAACCGTTCTTTCAAGTTTTCGATGGCTTTATATGTCGAACTCTTCTTACCTTTTTTTACAAGCGTATTTAACGACGCCTCGTCGCCCTCATCGTCAATAATTAGAATTGGTTTCTCCGCAAGAACCGAATCGGAAAAAATATTATCTGCAATGTAGTTGATTTGCGTCGGACTTTTTAATGCAACAATTACGACTTTTTTATTCATTTTTCTGAACTGATGCATTTTTTGCGCGGTCAATTGATCTTTAAAATCGGTTGTATCCAGGACAAGGACATCTTTAGTGGTGGAAAAATACTCTTTTATGCGATCTCGATTTTGCTTTACAAGGGGTTTCTTTGTTCCACCAAGGACAATAACGATATCATAGTCGTTGTCAAATGCCAGTGCTGTAATTGAAATAAAGTTCGAGGTCTTTCCACTTTGAACTTTTCCAATCACGATACCTGTTTTTTGACACTTACCAATTCCTTCTGGGTCAGGACAATACGAAAGAGTCTGAGCTGCGTTTGAAACAATCTTTGTAACACCATCCGTAGGAATTCCATCGGCCGCTAAGTAGTTCTGTACGGCTGACATATATCGTCCATCAAGATTGACAGCCCATACATTTGCATCTGGCGCACAGTAATTCATTCCAATACTATCGTTCATTAATGCCCCTCCGTAATTACAGCCTTAAGAGTATCATTCATTTTCATTCTGATACTACTGGGATCAATTTTTCCATCCACACTTAGGCGCATAGCCTCAATTTCTGACAAAGCAAGAGCAAATGTAAACTGCTCCATGATGGTTAGAAAGTGCTCATCGTTAATGTACGGCTTGAAGAACATATGGCGAATATTCCACTCAACAATGTACTCATCTCCACTCATTACAATATTGAGCCATCGACTATTTGGATCATCCTTTTTCAAGATAAAATTGAAAATATATTGCTCACCATTACAGGAAAAGACAATCCGTTTCCCATTTGCACCTTCAACTTCAATATCTGTAGGATCTGGTATAATGTCAACTGAAATATCCACTCCTCCATCTATCTGCTGTGAAATAGCTGTTGAGGAATTTTCTACATCAATGTTCTCCGGAATCGGTGTAACAACAACATCGTCAATAACACCAGCATTAGAGAAGGTGTTCACTAATGTATCAATTCCTTTATTGATTGAAACCTTTGGGCGCTTACGGTATTCTTTAGCCTTTTTTCTATAATCCTCACACTCGGTTTTTAATTTCTCAATTAATACATCCTCCAACCCACCATATAAATCGAAAGCGTCCTTAGTCTGTGTTACTTTCCATCCATCAAGATTCAACTCTCCAAAGAGTCTCTGATAGACATAAGAGTTGGATTTTTCAAATATCTCTTCAGGCCGATATCCATTTTCGTAGCCACCGACAATAACACGACCATACCGAATTAGAGTAAATCCTGCGCCTGACGTACTGCCCTCATCCAGGAGACCGACAAACCCATAAATGCGTTTGCTCTCTCCATTAAAGTCGAAAGAAATATCAATGTTCTTTTTCCATACTTTTTCACTGCCATCGGGCAAAACTTCAGTAAGTACCTTGGGAGTCTCGTAAACTAATCCAACACCATTGTAGAAAATTTTTATTTCGCCTGAGCGCAAATCAGTCCGGTACATTCCTCGCAACTGATCTTTAGTTTTTCCGATTTGAGTTCCAGAAAGTGTGCGGTTTAAATTCCAAATCGTAACAATTGTTCCGTGTTCTTTTTTGCTACACGGGATTTCTTCTACAGTAATCTCTTCGTTTTTGTATTTGCTCAGAGCTTCGACATCTACAGTGGTTCTATATTTTATACCAGAGCCGAGAGCGACAGATTCAACACTCCAGCATTTCCCAAACCAACACGCAGCAGTTTTTAATCCCATTCCAAATTCGCTGCGGGATTTTCTCCTTGGAGGACTATCCAACATAATGGCCCGCTGAAAATCGTGAAAATCCATGCCATAAGCATTATCTTTAATGATAAGATGATCGCCACTAACTTTATCGCGTTTATATTCGATATCAACAGTAAGCCCATCCCAGTACTTAGTCGCATTGAGTTTCTTGCTGTTATCGTAGTAACTCTGTGTCGAATTATCTACAAACTCTGCGATCGCAGTCCATGGATCGTATCTAATATTTTTATATGTGGCGTAAACGCTGGTTGTTGGTCGAATATTAATGCGCCTTGCCATCTAATTCACCATCCCATCCATTATTAGCCAGTGCAAATAAGCTTTCACCCAGAATTTTTAATATGCGTACATTTACAGAGTTGCCAAGTTGCTTATATTGCGTTGCATCCGTTCCTTGAAACTTAAATCCGCCATGGAAACTCTGTAGATTTGCAGCCTCTCTTGGAGTAATTTTCCTGAAGTGCTTTTTGTTTTTATCCCAGATTATCGGGGTATTAACTATTGCGACAAGCGAAGGATAAAATGTTGGCCTCTTCGCACGAATTCCAGATTGCCGAATTTGAATTAAGCAGTCATGAATATCAGTGACATCCGTTCCACAATTCCATTCAAACTTTTTATACAGTTTAATTTTGCTGAGCATATCATATTTTTTCACCCAATCATCAATAAACGCTCTATTATCGAGATAGAGTTTTCTGTTATGCCGCAAAAATTTCTGTTTCCATGACGGCATATCATCGTATCCCTGCGAGTGAAATACTTCATCGTCATCATCTATTCCAACTCCGAAACTATCAATCCAAACCGGAAAACCGATCACCTTAATTCCAGTTCCGATTCTAAACTCATCCCATGCATAAATCATCTGTTCCTGCTCTTGGGAGACTATATATGTATCGTCCACATTATCTTCAAGGATTGTCCAAGCATCTCCCATTTTGCATTTTTTGAGATGCTTTTCCAATTGCAGATCGGTTTTGTGAATAAAGCCATTGCTTAAAATTTTCTCATTGCGGATATCCTTTCGGATTCCAAGGATATATACACGTTCTCGAATCTGAGGAATCCCGAAATCAGACGGGGATAGTATAATTGGTTCTTCGGTTATATAAAAATTGCGCTGCGTTAATTCGGAAGTAATGATATCCCAATTTTCAGTTTTATCAGCTAAATTACGAACATTTTCAAGGATAACAAACTTTACTTCATGATGAGCATCAAGGATGTCCATAATAGTATAGAACAAGTTCCCTCTGGTCTTATCCTGGAAGCCTCTTTGTGCGCCAGCCTTGCTGAAAGGCTGACAAGGGAAACCTGCACACAAAACATCAAAAGGCGCAATGGTTGTAGGATCAATTTCTCTTACATCTCCACGAATTTCTTTTTCTTCGGTATGATAATTGAGCCGATATGTTTTTTTGCATTCTTCATTGATCTCAGCTGCCATGACACATTCGCCGCCGAGATATCTCATGGCTTGATGAAACCCGCCAACCCCAGCAAACAAATCAATGAATCTAAATCGCGCTTTGGCTGGTGCATCTTTACAGGATCTCTTATCTTCCGGCTTTTTTGCATCTTCTGGGATATACCATCTATTGCCCTCATGTATGGCACCCTCAATTCTACCCTTCTTGCAAAGCACTGTAACCCAAGTTACAGAAACGCCCCATTTGAGAGCAATCTCTTTTGTCGTCAAAAGCATATTATCCACTCGCCCTATCTCAATCCACACTTATAATTCTACAGGATTGCTTTATTCTCTCATTTTATCTGTCCGAAAAGCTGGACTCACTTCTCATCTGGTACGATCTCCACAATATCCTCGATCCGGCAATCGAGTGCCGCACAAATCTTCACGAGTATCTCAGTCGTGACATGACCATTCCGTCCCATCTTGGTAACCGATGCTGGGCTGATACCAGCCTTTTCACATAGGTCTTTTTTCTTCATGTCCTTATCGATGAGCAGCTTCCAGAGTTTTTTATAACTCACAGACATAAAATATCTCCTCCGTACCGATATACAAAAAATGCTCTGCCGCTTGGCAGAGCATTCGGTCTATTGCAGCCATACTGCCAAGGCCCATTCCAACACTTGACAGTGTTGTTTATAATGATAGCACATTTGGGCAGGAAAAGCAAGAAAATGATAAATCCGCACGAATTCCGGCTCTATTAAATTTTTTCGAGCGACAAAAGAAACAGTTGAACCTCCGAGCAGTCAGAGCTACAATCTCAACACCTCATAGCGAGGATAAACTGATTGGAGGTCAAATGATGAATTATGAAGTAAGCCCGTTTCAGAACTACGGATCAATCACCATTGACGAACTGAAGGATCAAGCTAACAGTCTACTGAATCTGGTAACGGAAGAACAGCGACCACTGCGCGTATGCATGAATAATGGCAAAGAGTTCCTGCTGTTCCCTCAAGACCTGCTCGCTCCGATCTGCGATTCCGACTTTCGCTTGATCCTGCTGTCAGCAATGCGGTATGCGATGGGCAAAAACACATGTATGCCCGTGGTGGTTTCCGATTATATCAAGCGTCACATTCGTCTTCTGGATGATAAGTTTCTCGTTCTGGCTGCCGATGATATCAGGCGATACCTTGAAGACTACGCAGAGCATGAGCCAAATTCGAATCTTTGGCAGAGCCTTTTAGGCGTACTTGAGACAGAACAGCGAGCACGTGCCACTCGTGAAGCAAGAAAAATCCGACCTTGCCCGGCCTGTGGGAAACCTTTGGAAATCATGAGCATTGCCGACAGCTGGCATTCACCCGGTGGATTTGATGTTATTGCCCACTGCAGAAACTGTCTCGCTGATTACGAATGGTTCTGTGACAAGGATGGTGGCACCTCAGATATGAAGCAGTATTTCTTCGGATAGGGCTGTGTAAACAGCACCTGCTCATATGAACAGGTGCTTTCCCGTATTTCAAACATGCTTTCCCTTAAAATGCCGCTCAAATTACGGGAATGCAACAGCTTTTGAGGGGAAACTAAATTTAACCCGAAATAGTATTTCTGGAGAGTGAGTTTTATTTTCAGAGGGCAAATGCGTGAGTGTATTCTTTGCCTATAGCGATGCAATTTCTGCGCCGCCTATTCCTGTATAAGGGACTTGCTTAACCTCCTCAGCAGAGGTACAATGCGGCAAACTGGAGCGACTAATCATCTGTCCGCGTCACTCCGGCAAACCATAAAAACCGCTTTCTGGCCCCTGTCACGAGGGTGTTCAGAAAGCGGTTTTTGACCACATGTTTGACTACAGACAGCCGTGGAGTATGTGGAAACAGTGGAGTCAAGAGTTGCGAAGAGCATCCATAATAAAGCAAAAGCGGCTATAAAGCACCGGAAAAAGTAGAAAAATTTTTATTCAAAAGTTTGGGTGCAGGAGACCGTGCGTTCGAGTCGAGCTACTCGGACCAAGTATTAATAATCCGAACTACATGATCCGAGTGGGTAATGTAGTTTGGATTTAAAATAAATATATACAAAAATAGCAACAGTCTGTGTTTAGCGTAGGCCGTTGCTATTTTTTAATGCTTATTCGTGAATAACTTATGTTTTACAGACCCATGCACTTCATCACATTTTCGGCTGCTTCGAAAAAGTCATATAAACTTTGAGCGATTTCGTCATGTGAAGGACTGTTGTTCATATCATACTGTGCTTTTAATTTTGCAACATTATATGCGACCCAAGCATCATGTATATGCTGTTCAGATAGCGATAAGGTTGAGTCCAGTTCTTTTTGACCAAGTTTATACAAATATTCGCTATTATTATCTGCTAAATTTTTCATTTTTTCAGCCGTTTTATAAAATTTGTTTTGAATCTCAGCAGCGTTGTTGTGATATAGTAGCCGCCTGCACTGTGAGCAAGCTGGAATATCATCAATAAATTTGATTTTTTGCTTGCAAATAGGACATGCCGAACGGCCTTCGTTGTCAATTATTCCAGAAATACACATTTAAATACCTTCTTCAATTAGTCTGTATTATTGTCATTATCAAGCGCTTAAAAGTTCGGTTTTAGCATCGAGGAAAGTAAGACTATATTGCAAGATAAGGAGACGGACACATCAAGTCCGTCTCCTTTACCCTGTCTAGCAACAAAGTGACGGGGAATCTTGATTTACATGTTTTCGTTCTGAGAGGGAGCGTCCAGATCCATGGCGGCCAGGGACTCCTGCTCCACCTTGCAGTTGTGCTGTAGCATAAAGTCGAGTATCTCCCGGTAAGGGGCCAACAGGGGAGACTGCATGGCCTTTTTGTCCTCTGCCGTCAGGGGGCGGTAGTGCCCGGCCTGAAAGCAGGCGCGGAGGGTGGCAAGGTCCATCTCCAGAGGGCGGAAGGGGATACCGGTCTTCTGCTTTAGGTTCTCCAAGATCAAAAATCCGTGGGGGTCCAGGTCACCGTGGTGGTAATAGGCGGCCTCCGGTTCCCCGGCATAGACCAAACGCAAAAAAGCAGCCCTGGCGAAGTTGGGAAAGCCTCCCAAATACAGGACCGCCTGATTTTCAGACGGAGTGTCGTGATAGGTGGTCAGGTTTTCCACCGTGACCACTGTCTTGTGCTCCAAATGGACCGCTCGCACTGCCTGTAGCCCGTCGGAGGTCAGGCCGATGCCCCCGGGGAGGGCAGCGACAGGGATACGGGAATCGGAGAGTTCCAGCACCCAGCTGCCCTTCAGATAGAGATAGGTGGGGTTTTCCAGCAGGTTATAATACGCTAAAATCTCTGATTTCTCCACCGGCTGGTCGGTGAGGTCAATGAGAATACTGCGCACCGTGTCCGCAATGTTCTGAAAGTGCTTGGAGTCGTGAAATACCCCCTCAGAGAAGTTGCGTATATAGGTCTCGTGGTCCAACCGCCCGATCTGCTCCAGGGCCAGCAATACGTCCCTCAGTTTTTTTACGTTGTCCTGTAGCCTATAGCCCAGCGCCCGACCCTGGTCCAGCTGGGTGAGCAGGGTCTGGGCAAAGCGGCCAGCCAGGCTGTCTGGCTCCCTCTGCTGAGCGTCCAGCAGCATATCCCGCTGCGCCTGCCGCAGGTCGGCCAGGGGCGTCCGGTTTAAGCGGGCGTATATCTCTGAGAGGTGGTCCAGGTGGAGGGTGAGTTTTGTATAGTACCCCTGGGGGCTGCGGGGGGCGTCGATCATCTGCCAATCGACCAGGCAGGTCACTGCCTGGTCGATATTCCGCTCCTCCGCGCTCAGGTGGTCCCGATAGGCGGGACAGCACTTGATGATCTCTATCGTCACTGCGCGGCTGGATTTCCCGGTCCGGCGCTCATAGCGGTCCAGAAGCGCCGTGAGGATCTGAATGGCGTAGTCCATGGTCAGATTACCTCCTGGTAAAAGGCGCGCACCGCGTTGCGGGTACCGCTTTTCACAATGGAACAGGTCACATCGCAATAGGGCTGGATGGCCGACGCCTTTTCAACTGTAGTGATCAGCACCACCTGTAGCCGCATTTTCCGCAGCATCTGCATCATGGGACGGATGCGGTCACTGGTCATGCGGCTGAAAGCCTCGTCCAGCAGCACCAGGCGGATGCTGTTTTCGCACTTGTCGTAAATCTGCAGCAAAGAGGCGCAGATGGCGATATAGAAAGGGGCCTGGTTTTCGCCGCCGCTGCTGTCCTGGCTGACGGCGGAGAGGCGGATGGTCCCGCCGGTGATCTGATTGTGACACTCGATGTCATACTCCAGATAGTAGCGGTAGTCCACATAGCGGGACAACTCGGTGGCCAGCTGCTTTCCCTCAAGCCGCCGCTGGGCGTTGGCGCTGAGCTCGGCCAGGATGCGCTCCATCAGCTCGTTCACCTGGCTCTCGTAGGCAGCGTCGCCCATGGCCATCCAATCCTCAATGCTACCATCCCCCTGAATAGGCCGGTTGCTCTCACGCATAATCACGTCGTAAAAGGCCCGTCGCTCCGGGTCAGTACTGGCCTGGACCATGAACTGATAGACCTCCTCGCCATATTGAAGTCCGCCCATAGTCCGATTCAGCTCCCGGAACTGCCGCTTGGCGTTGATGATGTCATCCTTCATCCGATAGAGAATGTCCTCCCGGAAGCGCTGGCGGCACCGCTCCTTGGCCTTGTCCAGGCTGGTGGCATACCGCTCCAGGTCCACGTGGACCAGCCGGTCCCGCTGCTCCCGGAAAATCTCGATTCCCTCCAGCCCCAGAGGATAGTCGCAGGTATAAGTGCCATTATACTCCTGCTGCTTGGGGATCAGTTGCTCCCGAACCCAATCCTCCAGAGCTTTGTCTACCTGACGCTGATAGTTGGTCTGAAATTCCACGATTTTTTCCGGGGCACGGGTACGAACGGCGTCCGCGTATTTTTTCTCCGCCTCGGTCTGCAAAAGGGGCTCCTGTTGGCAAAATTCCTGCCAGGCCGCCTGGGCTGCTTCGGCGTCCGCGATGGCCTGGCTCTGCTGGGCTTGGGCCTGGGCCACACAATTCTGCTCTGTCTGCCGCTGGGCCTCCAGTGTTACTTGTTTGTCACGCTGCGAGTCCAACTCCAGCTGACAGCTATGCTCAAGGGTCATCTTTGCCTGTAGGATGGGGTTGTTCTTCCAGGCGTCATACTCCTGTTGGGCCTGCTCCAGCGCCTGCCAGCACGCCTGCTGTTGCTGCTCACTATCCCAGTTGTCCCGCAGGTCGGCCAGGACGGTACCGTGCAGCACCCGGCGGCAGGTATCCAGCGCCTCGGTCAGGGTGTCCGCCTGCTTGGTGCAGTCAGCCAGCTTGGCGCTCAGGGCGGAAAACTCCGCCTTGGCAGACTCCAATTGCTTTTTACGGGCCTCCAGGCCGATGAACATCACCGGGGTGCGCAGACGGGCCAGCCGGTATGGGTAGTGCCGCAGCAGGTCCCGGGTGGCGCTCTGGGGATAGCGCTCCAGGGTGTCCGGGGTGTCGCAGCAGACGATCTGGCCTAGCAGGCTATTGACATAATACTGGGCCAGCCAGTTCTCGCTGGTGAGCTTGGCCGCCAGGGAGCTGCTGTCCGGGGCTGTGGCCATTCGTCCGGCGTCCCGCTCCAGGGCGGGGCTGTCCAGTAGACTGACCTGGCCCACCTCCCCTTTCAGACGGGCGAAGGCCTCCTTGGCTGTGTGGTAGTGCTTGGGGGAGACCAGGATGTCGAACCGGCGGTTTCCTAGACAGGCCTCGGCGCACTCCTGCCAGTCCGGCTCCCGGACGGTCAGGATCTCGCAGAGGATGCGGGCGTCCGGCTCCAGTCCCATCTGGCTCAGCTCCCGGTTGATGGTCTGACAGACACGCCGGGCCCGGTCCCCGTCTGGATAGACCAGCTGTCCCTTGTTCAGTGCATTGATCTGTGTTTGCAGTTCACCACGCCGCTGTTCCATCTGTCGGCGGCGGCTTCTGGCATTAAACTCCGCCTGGTCCAGCCCGAGCTCCCGTTCCTGCAATAGCTGGCTCAAGGCGGAGAGAGCCTCAGACTCTCTGCGCTGGGGTAGCAGGCGGATGCCATCCGGCATCTGCTCTTCCGGGATGGCCATTTGACACTGGGAGAACATTCGGTTCAGGGCTTCCAGGCTCTGCTGGGCGTTTTTTAAGGTAGACAGGGCCTTTCTGGCCCGGTCATAGTCCGCCCGTTTAGCCTTGACCAGGTCCTCGAACACTAGTAGCCGCTGACGCTCGCTGCTGTTCTGGTTTTCCCGCTGAGCTTCCAGCAAGCGATGCTGGGCCTGTTCAACTCTGGCTCTCTGTCGGCGCAGCTCCTCTTCCAGACGCTGTATCTCCTGGTTGTGTACAGTGATGTCGCTGAGGATCTTCTCCTCCTGCTGGGCGGTGGCCTGCTGCTTGGCGTACAGGACAAAGCCACGATTTATGGCGCAGTCCCGCTGCTTGGTATGGGCCGTCTCGCCCAGCTGGCCGATTTCGGTGAGCATCTGGGCCCGGGCCTTGGCCTGGAGCAGCACGTCGCTTAGATGGTCCAGCTCGATCTGCTCCTGCTGCAGCAGCTGTAGGTCCAACTCCGGCTGGGGGAGGATATACTGATAGATAAATTCCCGGAAATCCGCAATGTTGTCGATACTGGTGCCCATGGGGAATACGGCGCAGAATTTCTTGCCCAGGGGAGACTCAGCTGAACCGATGCCCAAGGCCCGGCAGATCCAGTCCATTATGGCGACTTTTGACATAGAGGCAAAAATTGTCATGCGGAAACGGTACTATGTGGCATATATTAAAGAGGGAAGTCAGATCGTCGACATGCTGAATGTGATGGAAGCCCACCTGTCACTTATGGAGCTGGAAAATATCCGGATCCTGAAGGAGATGAGAGGAAATGTCAACCGCCAGGTAAACTGTGAGACGGCCAACATCAACAAAACGGTGTCCGCTGCGGTGAAGCAGATCAACGATATTGTTTTCATTCGGGATACGGCCGGGTTTGAGAGCCTGCCGCCAGGGCTGGCGCAGATCGCCAGGGCGCGGCTTGAAAAGCCAGAAGCGACGCTGAAAGAACTGGGTGAAGACCTGGAACCGCCTGTTGGAAAGTCGGGGGTCAACCACCGGCTGAGAAAGCTCTGCGAACTGGCAGAACGCCTGAGGGAGGAGCAGGGAGCTGGACAGTGAGGTTTGCTGTCCATGTGTTATGAGGAGGATTGTTATGACAAAACGGACCGTTACTATTGAATTGGCTTCCGGTCTGGAGGCACGTCCGATTGCAATGCTGGTTCAGCTTGCGAGCAGCTATGAAAGCAGGATTTATGTTCAGAGCGACAATAAAAAAGTCAATGCCAAAAGCATCATGGGGATGATGACACTGGACCTTCCGGTTGGTGAACAGGTGGTCGTTACGGCTGACGGAGCAGATGAAGAAAAGGCGATCAACGATATTGAGAAATATCTGAGCAATAATTAAGTCCAGGAGGCTGTTTTCCCATAGGAAACAGCCTCTTTTTAACGGAGGAGGCAGCAGATGGCTTTTACACACTTACACGTCCATACGGAGTACAGTCTCCTGGACGGTTCCAGTAAAATAAAAGAGCTGGCGGTCAGGGCAAAGGAGCTGGGAATGGACAGCATGGCCATCACCGACCACGGGGCCATGTACGGCGTCATTGATTTTTACCGGGCAGCCAGGGAGGCGGGGATCAAGCCCATTTTAGGCTGTGAGGTCTACGTGGCCCCTGGCTCCCGGTTTGACCGGGAAAATGTCCATGGCGAGGACCGGTATTACCATCTGGTGCTTCTGGCGGAAAATAACGAAGGCTACCAGAATCTGATGAAGATCGTTTCCAAGGGCTATGTGGACGGCTTTTATTATAAGCCCCGGGTGGATATGGAGGTACTTAAGACGTACCATAAGGGGATCATCGCCTTAAGCGCCTGTCTGGCCGGAGAGGTGCCCAGGTTCCTGGCGCGGGGGCTTTACGAGGAGGCGAAGGAGGCCGTCTTAAAATACCAGGAGATCTTTGGACGGGGAAATTATTTCCTGGAGCTCCAGGATCACGGGATCCCCATGCAGCGCCAGGTGAACCAGGGGGTCATCCGCCTTTCCAGAGAGCTGGATATCCCTCTGGCAGCCACCAACGACTGCCACTATATCAATGCCGAGGACTGGGAGGCCCACGATATCCTGTTATGTATCCAGACGGGAAAAAAGGTGGCCGATGAAAACCGGATGCGGTATGAGGGCGGCCAGTATTATGTGAAATCCGAGGAGGAGATGCGGGAGCTGTTTTCCTACATCCCCGAGGCCATTGACAATACGGCAAAGATCGCAGAGCGCTGTAATGTGGAGATCGAATTCGGCGTCACAAAGCTGCCGCGCTATGAGGTGCCGGATGGCTACGATTCCTGGGGCTATTTAAACCATCTGTGCAGCGAAGGCTTTAAGGAGCGGTATCCGGAGGACGACGGGACCTTAAAGGAGCGGCTGGAATATGAGCTGGGCGTCATAAAGAGCATGGGCTATGTGGATTACTTCCTTATTGTATGGGATTTCATAAACTTTGCCAGATCCCATGGGATCGCCGTGGGCCCTGGCCGCGGCTCCGCAGCCGGCAGCATCGTTTCCTACTGCTTAAAGATCACCAACATCGATCCCATCCGCTACCAGCTTCTGTTCGAGCGGTTCCTGAACCCGGAGCGGGTGTCCATGCCGGATATCGACGTGGATTTCTGCTATGAACGCCGCCAGGAGGTCATCGACTACGTGGTGGAGAAATACGGAAAGGACCAGGTGGCCCAGATCGTCACCTTTGGTACCCTGGCGGCCCGGGGCGTGATCCGGGACGTGGGAAGGGTCATGGACCTGCCGTACAGCCTCTGCGACCAGGTCTCCAAAATGGTCCCGGCGGAGTTAAACATCACCCTGGACCTGGCCTTAAAGAAAAATCCGGAGCTCAAGGCCCTTTACGATACCGATGAGCAGGTCCATAAGCTCATCGACATGTCCAGACGGCTGGAGGGGCTTCCCAGGCATACGTCCATGCATGCGGCCGGAGTGGTCATCAGCCGGACGAACATCGATGAATACGTGCCCCTGTCCCGGGGCTCCGACGGCACCATCACCACCCAGTTTACAATGACCACACTGGAGGAGCTGGGACTTTTGAAAATGGACTTCCTGGGGCTCAGGACCCTGACCGTGCTCCAGGATGCCGTGGCCATGATCCAGAAGGACCACGGCGTAAAGCTGGATCTGGATCACATTGATTTCAATGATAAAAAGGTCATGGAGTCCATCGGAACGGGAAAGGACGACGGCGTGTTCCAGCTGGAGAGCGGCGGAATGAAGAGCTTCATGAAGGAGCTGAAGCCGGAGAGCCTGGAGGACATCATCGCCGGGATCTCTCTGTACCGTCCGGGCCCCATGGATTTCATCCCCAAATATTTAAAGGGAAAGAACGATCCGGCGGCCATCACCTATACCTGCCCCCAGCTGGAGCATATCTTAAAGCCCACCTACGGCTGTATCGTGTACCAGGAGCAGGTCATGCAGATCGTCCGGGACCTGGCCGGGTATACCCTGGGAAGGAGCGACCTGGTG
>OLFT01001651.1_pt1 | contig 22439 bp, 25 predicted proteins | sample 1604921 | NCBI WGS metagenome assembly OLFT01 (sample SAMEA3888897, study PRJEB22519) | human gut metagenome | biome: human gut; feature: human-associated habitat; material: faeces | place: Denmark | collected 2013 | reverse complement strand
AGCCCCGCAGCTTGCCCTCTTTCTTCTCCACGGTAACGCCGGGCCAGTTGCCGACATACTGGTTGGCACCGGTCATGGCGTTGAACATGGTGGTCTTTCCGCAGTTGGGATTGCCCACCAGCGCGATTTTAATGGACATGAATCAACTCTCCTCCTTAAAATAATTAGCGAAAGCTAACCATTTCACTGAAAAAAACGGGGACAGATCTGGCCCCAAATTTGTCCCGCCCGAAGGCAGGATAAGGTGTTAGTCCACCAGGATGAGCCCGGCATCGTCCTTACGCAGGGACAGCTCGTAGCCCCGGACGGTGACCTCGATGGGGTCGCCCAGAGGGGCCACCTTGCGCACGAAGATCGAAGCGCCCTTGGTGATGCCCATGTCCATGATGCGGCGCTTCACAGGGCCCTCGCCCTGAAGGCGCTGCACGGTGACAGTCTCGCCCACTTTGGCCTGCTTGAGTGTTTTGCTCATCGTAAAAATTCTCCTTTCTCCCTAAAAAGAGCGCGGCGGCACGGCATGGAGCCGCCGCGTCTCCCATCAGACCATGATCCGGTTGGCCATGCTCTTGCTGATGGCCACACGGCTCTCTTTGACGTTGACGATCAGATTGCCGTCGATCTCAGAGACCACAGACACATTGCCGCCAACGACAAAGCCCAGGCTCTCCAGAAAACGGCGGGTCTCGTCTTTTCCTTTGATATCTTTGATCGTGACCACGCTGCCGGTGGTGGAAAAACTTAACGGCATAATGGGAAACCGCTCCTTTCATCGTGACCTCCCGCAAATACGCAAAAAGGTTTGCAGAGGCTAACTTTTTAAGCGGACTAAGTTTACCATTGCTCACTAAAGTTGTCAATAGCTAACCCGCACATTTCAGCAAAAACAAACCATTGGCTTTTTTGACGGATGGGACAAAAAGAAATTCAGCGGGCAGATACGCCGAAACCATGTATTAGTGCATGATCAGGCGAAAAATCCACGCCTGTACTTGTAAAAACCGAAAAAATAATTTTTTTCAAAAAACAGTTGCATTTCCATTTGCCCTGTGGTATTATATCAGTTGCATTGTGCGAAACGATCCTCCAGGGAGAAAGAGGTGAATATAAATGAAGGAAGGCATCCATCCTAACTACGAGCAGACCACGATTCGGTGCGCCTGTGGCAATGTGATCGAGACCGGTTCCACCAAGAAGGACATCCGCGTCGAGGTGTGCTCCAAGTGTCATCCCTTCTACACTGGTAAGCAGAAGATGGTAGACACTGGCGGCCGCGTCAGCCGTTTCAACAAGAAGTTCGGTCTGGACAAGTAAGATCGTCCATAAAAGCCGCGCCGAGTATTCGGTGCGGCTTTTTCCGTATATTTCAGTCGGGAGGTATGTGTTATGTTTCATAAGGTAGACCCCAAAACGCTGGGCGAGAACGTGTTTTCCCTCATCGGGGACAAGTGGATGCTCATCACCGCCGGAAGCCGGGAGCGGTGCAACACCATGACGGCCTCCTGGGGCGGGCTGGGCGTGATCTGGGGGGCTCCGGCGGCCACCTGCTATATCCGCCCCCAGCGCTACACCAAGGAATTCGTGGACCGGGAGGAGTATTTCACCCTGTGCTTCTTCGGGGAGGAGTATCGCAAGGCCCTGTCCCTGTGCGGCAGCAAGAGCGGCCGTGACGTGGACAAGGTGAAGGAGTGCGGCTTCACCGTTCAGGCGGCGGAGTGCGGCGCGCCCTATTTTGACCAGGCGGAGCTGGTGCTGGTGTGCCGCAAGCGCTTTGTCCAGCCCATGGACCCGGCCAACATCCCCCAGGACGTGAAGGAAAAATGGTATCCCCAGCAGGACTATCACACCATGTATATCGGCCAGATCGTAGAGGTCCTGGCGCGGTGACGCCGGGCCGGGCGTCTGGCCGGAAACGGGAGGAACTATGACCGACATCAATACCCAAGAGAAAAAGGAGCGGGCGGTGCTGGTGGGGCTGGACGCCTTCAGCCTGTCCCGGGAGGAAAACGCCACCCAGGAGTCCATGGACGAGCTGGCCGCCCTGCTGGAGACGGCGGGGGGCCAGACGGCGGCGGTGGTTATGCAGTCCAAGGACAGCCCCGACCCCCGCACCTTCATCGGCGAGGGCAAGGTGGCCGAGGTGAAAGAGCTGGTCCACGCCATGAACGCGGACATGGTCATCTTTGACAACAGCCTGTCCCCCTCCCAGCAGCGGGTGCTCAGCGAGGAGCTGAACGTCTCGGTGCTGGACCGCTCCGCCCTGATCCTGGACATCTTTGCCCAGCGGGCCCGGACAAGAGAGGGCCGGCTGCAGGTGGAGCTGGCCCAATATAAATATCTGCTGCCCCGGCTGACGGGCATGTGGAAGCACCTGGAGCGCCAGGAGGGCGCCATCGGCACCCGCGGCCCCGGCGAGACTCAGCTGGAGTCTGATCGGCGGCACATCCACCGGAAGATCGCCAAGCTGGAGGGGGAGCTGAAGGACGTGCGCCGGGTGCGCTCCACCCAGCGGGACCGCCGCATTAAAAACGAGGTGCCTGTTGTCGCCATCGTGGGCTATACCAACGCGGGCAAGTCCACCCTGCTCAACCGCCTCACCGGGGCGGACATCCCCGCCAACAACCGCCTGTTCGACACCCTGGACACCACCACCCGCACCTTAGAAATCTCCGACACCTGTACGGTCCTGCTGTCCGACACGGTGGGCTTTATCCGCAAGCTGCCCCACCACCTGGTGGAGGCCTTTAAGGCCACCCTGGAGGAGCTGTCCTTTGCCGACCTGCTGCTCCACGTCATCGACGGCTCCAACGAGGAGTGGATGGAGCAGGCGGAGGTGGTGGATAAGCTGATCCACGAGCTGGGCGCCGACCACACCCCCCGCATCGAGGTGTTCAACAAGTGCGACCAGTGGCAGGGGGAGATCCGCCCCCACGGCAAGGGCCGGGTGTCCGTCTCCGCCAAGACGGGGGAGGGCATGGACGACCTGCTGAAGGCCATCGGCGGCGTGCTGGACAACGGGGCCCGCCGGGTGACCATCCACCTGCCCTATGACAAGGGCGGGATTCTGGAGACCCTGTATCAGCAGGCCAAGGTGGAGTCGGTGGAGTACGGCCAGACCATCGACGTAAAGGCCGTGTGTACCCCCAGGATCATCGGCCAGCTGGGCCCCCTGGTGGAGGGCTGGAAGCCCCACAAAGAGCCCTGGGAGGACTGACGGGCCAACTGAGACAAAAGAGGTGGAGCAAGTGACGGAATACTATATCCCCACCGGGCACAGCCAGACGGAACTGGTGGAAAAGCGCTCCCGCTTCATCGGCCAGGTGTGGCGGGTGTCCTCGGAGGAGGAGGCCCGTGCCCGCATCGAGGAGACGAAGAAGAAGCACTATGACGCCCGGCATAACTGCTGGTGCTATCTCATCCGGGACGGGGCCGTGCGCTACTCCGACGACGGGGAGCCCCAGGGCACGGCGGGCCAGCCCATGCTGAACGTGTTCCAGCGGGAGGGCGTGGAGAACGTGTGCTGTGTGGTCACCCGGTATTTCGGCGGGGTGCTGCTGGGGGCTGGGGGCCTGGTGCGGGCCTATACCCAGAGCGCTAAGGACGCCCTGGATGCCGCCGGCATCTCCGTGGTCCGCCGGTGGGTGGCCATGGAGGTGCCCTGTACCTACGCCCAGTTCGAGGGGATGCGCCGGGAGGTGGCCGCCTTCTCCGGTGTGGTGGAGCAGGTGGACTATGGGGCGGACGTGGTGCTGTCCTGCCTGCTGCCCGAGGAGCGCGCCGCAGAGTTTGCCGCTCACGTCCTGGACGTCACCGCCGGAGGGGTGGAGGTCCTGGAGGCCGGAGAGCGCTTTCAGGATGTGCCCTGGAGAGCGGCGAAAGAAGTATAAAAAAGCCGACAGAGCCTTGCAGGTGTGCAGGCTCTGTCGGTTTTTTGTTTGGCGGATAAATCAGTCACGGGAGTACGCTGCTTTCGAGAAAGCGCTCTGTCTCCCGGTCCCACATGTAGGCCGTGTAGGTGTGGTCCCCGTTCAGGCGCAGGACGGCCTGGTCAGTGAGGGAATAGGCGCAGCCGCCGGGCTGGTCGTCGTCCGGCTGGGGGAGGTCTGCGGAGACGGGCTCCCAGGCCGAATTGCCGATCTGGAACAGCTGCAGGTCATAGGTGGAGATATTCTGATAGGTGACGGTGCCCAGATAGAGCACATAGTCCCGCCCGTCTTTGGCGTGGAGAAATTGAAGCTGGACCTGGTCCGCGACGAATTCGTGGCTGGCCACCACAGACAGGTCCTCCGTGTCATAGACCACGGCCAGGGTCCGGTCCAGCCCCTCCGGGTGGACAAGAGACGTATACTTGAACAGGGCGCACAGCTCGTCAGACGCCGGGGAGGAGAAGTGCCCATACTGGACCGAGTCCAGCACAAAGTCCTGGGGGTCCGCCTTGTCGGCGCCCACACAGGGCGCGGCGCGCTGGGTCAGCTGCGCCTGAAAGTCCTGGACGGGGTCTGCTGTATGCTGCACCCCGCAGGAGGGCAGGAGGAGCATGGCCGCGAGAAATACGCCGCCGCAGGCCGCCGCCAAACACCGCCGGGGCGCTGGATGTATCATCCGCATGGGTATCCCACCTTTCTGTTTGCCTGACTTTAATATATCAGAACGTCCGACTAAAAAGCAAGCGCCGGGACAAAAGAAAAACAGCCGCCCGAAAAAGGCGGCTGTTTTTAGTTGCCATATTCCATTACACAGCGCGGGTGACCTTACCGGAACGGAGGCATCTGGTGCAGACGTACACGTGAGTGGGGGTGCCCTTCACGATCGCCTTCACGCGCTTCACGTTGGGCTTCCAGGTGCGGTTGGAACGGCGATGAGAGTGGGACACCTGAATGCCGAAGGTGACGCCCTTGTCGCAGAATTCGCATTTGGCCATGTTGCTTACCTCCTCGCTATGAGAATCGCTTATCAAAAAGCCTCGACTGGTATCATACCAGCTTTTGCGGCAGAATGCAAGTCTTTTTTAAAAATAAATAAAAAAGTTTTTGAACGCAAATTGCAAGTGCAAGTTGGACACCCGCACGGTAAAAATTAGTTAGCTGACAGAAGCGGCGTAGACAGAATCCAGGAACTTCTCGTACAGTTCCTCGGGGGTACGGTAGCCGAGCTTCTTCCGAGGGCGTCCGTTCAGTTCGTCAGCAGCATACAGGATGTCCTCTGGGGAGTAGTCCTCAATGGATGCACCCTTGGGAACAAAGGCACGGAACAGGCCGTTGTGACGTTCGTTCTGGGGACGCTCCCAAGAGGTGTACGGGTGAGCGAAGAATACTTTGCTGCCCCAGCTCTCAACCTGAGCAAAGCCGGAGAACTCGGAGCCGTTGTCCACGGTAATGGTCTTGAATACCTGGCCGAAGCGGTCGCCGTACTCCTCTTTGAGCTGCCGCATAGCATCCAGCACGGAAGCGGAGTCCTTTCCGGGGATGCGCATGGCGATGTAGTTCTCGGTTTTCTTCTCCAACAGGGAGAGAACAACCGCCTCTTTGCCAGCCCTTTTGCCAACCACGGTATCGCCCTCCCAGTGGCCTTCCTCAATGCGTAGAGCGGCGATTTCGGGGCGCTCGGAGATACCGTTGCCATAATTCTTCTTGTTCTCACGAGCCAAAGAAGCCTTGTGCTGCTTGCGTTTCAGAGCCTCCGGCAGTTCTGTCGCAGTCAAGCTGAGTTTGCCAGCCCACACTTCATTGTAGAGGGTATGGGTGCAGACCATTTCTTCAGGTGCAAACAAGCCGTGCAGTCTGGCGTAGCCGACACAGGCATCCAGAGACCACTTATGGACTCGTACTTGCGTTGTAGTCCAATTCAGAAAGCAGGTGCAGGACAGTATCTTGTGATTACGCTTTGAACGCACTCTATTTGCCTTGTAAACGGCCTCTCCTCGCTTTGCAGAGTAGCCGGGGGGTCTGCCTTTGTTGCTCTTACGAGGCGGTGTGCCTCGGCGCAACTCGTTTCCGACGGTGGTGGGGGAACAGCCAAGTTCTCTGGCTATGGCTCTGTTTGAAAGCCCATGCCGCTTGAGATACTGGATAGCTCCTCTTTCTTCTCGCCCGAGATGCTGTCCCTTCTTGCGTTCTGCGGCAACTGTGATATACTGTGTGCAGTCCATAGTGATTGCGCTCCTTCTGGTGAATGTGGTGTGGGAACTTCATTCTACCATACGAGTAAAATCACTATGGATTTTCTTTTCTCAAGTGTCCAACTTCATTATGCAATCAACCAAAAGTTTTTGAATGGGGTGCTCACAGGGTGGGCAGCTGATCCAGGGAGGCGAAGGTATAGCCCATGTTTTCCCACCGGGTGAGCAGCTCATCCAGTATCTCCGCATTGGTGCGGGAGGTGGCGTGGAGAAGAACGATGGCCCCGCTGTGGATGCGGGGGAGGAGCTTGCCAAATGCCTGCTCGGCCGTGGGCTGGTCGTCCGCGTACCAGTCCACATAGGCCAGGCTCCAGAAGATGGTCTGATAGCCCAGGGCCTGGGCCTGCTTCAGATTTTCCAGGTTATATTTGCCCTGGGGCGGGCGGTAATACCGGGGCATGGTCCGGCCCGTGGTCTGCTGGTAGAGCTGCGCCAGGCTGTCCAGCTCCTTCTGAAAGGCGGCCTGGTCGGCGATGGCGGACATGTCCGGGTGGTGGAAGGTGTGATTGCCCACGATGTGCCCCTCCTGGGCCATGCGGCGGACCACGTCGGGGGCGGTCTGGATCATATTGCCCACCACGAAAAAGGCAGCGGGGGCCCGGTGCTTTTTCAGGGCGTCCAGAATGGCGTCGGTATAGCCGTTCTCATAGCCGCAGTCGAACGTAAGATAGATGACTTTTTTGAACGTGTCCCCCAGAAAGCGGGCGTTGTAGTTGGCCAGCTCCTCGGAGCTGGCGTTGCCCACGGGGGACTGGCCCTCCTCCGGGAAGGACAGGCCCCAGTTGTCCGTGGAGGCGGGGATGGCCGCCGGACCGGCGGCGGGGGACAGGGGCTGCTGTGCGTGGTAGTAGCAGATCGCGGCGGCCAGGACCAGGCACAGGGCCAGCCCGGCCAGAACGGGACCCTTGGAAGGGCGGAAACGGGACATGAGCATCGACCTCCAGGCGTGATAGATGCCCTTAGTCTGTCCAGGGACGTCAAAAGACATACAAAAAGACCGCCGCCGTAGGAGGGACCTACAGCGGCGGTCAGACGATGAAACTTCAGATGGCTCAGGCCACGCCGATGGTGACGAGGATGTTGGCAAAGGTGCGCTTCTCGCCGGTGGAGATGGCCAGACGCACGCCGGGCTGGCAGCAGGCGTCGTAGAACTCATACCGGCCCAGCTTGGTCAGCTCCATGCCGCCCAGCATGGACTGGAACTGGCCGAAGATCTCGGGAGTGGTGCCGTCGGCGGGGTCCATGACCTCCGCCTTCTCGATGTTCACCACGCTCTGGATGGCCTCCAGCACGTCGGTGACGGTGGGCAGACCGGGGGTAAGGCCCAGATAGACGGTCTCGGCCTCACCGCTCTTAGAGTCCAGGGGATAGTTGCCGTCGGCGATGAGGACCTTGTCCCCGTGGCCGCACAGGGCCAGGGCGGCCATGATGTCCGGGTGGATCAGCTTACCAGTGAGCATGTGAAAAACCTCCCTTAATTTACTTCTTCTCGTTGTCCCGCAGCTGGCCCAGCTTTCCGCCGGGGTGGCAGCGGACATACTTCACGGGGTCCCAGTCCTTCTCTACCTGGAGGGCCACAGACAGGGCCTGGAGGGTGAGCAGCTCGGCCAGGACGGAGTTGCGGGGGGCCCGGTTCAGGGGGCCGCCCTCCTGCTTCACGCCGGCGAACAGGAAGGCGTCGCTCTCGTGGGCCAGCCAGCTGTCGGGGTTTCCGGACACGCCGATGATCTTACAGCCGTTGTTCTTCACGGCCAGGACGGTGGCCTTCAGCTCGCCGGTCTCGCCGGAGTTGGAGATGGCGATGACCACGTCCCCGGCCACCAGCTGGCCACAGGAGCCGTGGACGGCCTCCGTCCCGTGGAGATAATAGGCGGGGTTTCCGGTGGAAGAAAACAGAGAGGCGGCATAGGTGGACACGTGGCTGCACTTGCCGATGCCGGTGACGTGGAGCCGTCCGCCGTGGGCCTGAGACTCCAGGATCAGCTGGGCGGCGGCCTCATAATCCTCGGGGCTGCGGGCCTTCAAAAAGGCGTTGAACTCCTGGTCCACAGCGGTGAAGAACTGAGAAACAGCCTGCTTGCTCTCCTCTTTCAGCATAATGATACACTCCCATTCCAATTGATTTGGTCAGAATTTTTGTTTTAAGCGGTCCCCCAGGCGGGGGAGGGGAAACTTATTTCAGGCCGTCCAGCACGGCGGGGTCAAAGCCCTGATAGCCACGCTCGGCCATAAAGGCCTGCACCTGGTCCACCGTGGGCAGGCTGGGCATGGCGCCCATCTTGGACACGGTAAGGGAGGCGGTGTGGCTGGCAAAGGCCAGGGCCTGACCCTGGGGCAGACCAGCGGTGAGGCCGGTGCAGAAAGCGGCCACGAAGGAATCTCCGGCGGCGGTGGGGTCCACCACCTGGGGGGCCTTCACGCAGTCGGTGTGGTGGATGCCGTCCTTGCCCGCCACGATGGAGCCGTTCTCGCCCATGGTGATGATCAGGTTCTCCACGCCCCGGTCATGGAAGGCCTTTGCCACGATGGCCACGTCGTCCATGTTGATGCCGTTGGACACGTCGATGGAGTGGTCGGCCAGGATGGCGGCCTCGTGCTCGTTGGGGGAGATATAGGTGGTGCAGGCGAGCAGCTTGTCAGACAGGGGGGCGGCGGGGGCGGGGTTGATCATGACGATGACCCCGGCGTCGTGGGCCCACTGGGCCACCGTCTCGATGACGGGCATGGGCAGCTCGAACTGCATCATCACCAGATCATACTGGCCAATCTGGTCCTTCAGCCAGGCCAGGTCGTCCACCGTCAGGGTGAAGTTGGCCCCGGGGCAGACGGTGATGCGGTTCTTGGCCCCGTCGTCGGTGACCTCCAGGGTGATGTGGCCCACGCCGGAGGACTCGTTGGGGTCCACAGACACGTGGGACACGTCCACGCCCGCGGCGGCGGCGGTGTCGGTCATGATCTTGCCGAAGGCGTCGTCGCCCACCTGGCCCACCATGGTGACGTGGGCCCCCAGCCGGGCGCACTGCACGGCCTGGTTGGCTCCCTTGCCGCCGGGGGCGGTCTGGAATTTCATGCCGATGACGGTCTCGCCGGAGTTGGGCACCCGGCGGGTGCTGGCAATCAGGTCCATCATAAAGCTGCCGACTACCAGAATGTTAGGCTTTTTCAAAGTCATAGAAGATTCCTCCCATTATGACGGATATTGCGTGAGCGCCCTGAAAAGCTCAGGACGCCCACGTGGTTTTTAAATTACAGCAGGCCCAGCTGCTTGCGGACATACTGCTCCAGGTGGATGAGGCTCTCCACCTCGCCCTTGGCGTTCTTGTCCAGCTTGGCGCAGTCGGCGCTGCGGGCAAAGACGCTCATGGGCACGTCCACCAGGTTCTGGTGATACTTGGCGTTGCAGGGATAGATGCGCATCTCGATCATGGCGGCGGTGGTCAGGAAGTCGGCCACCAGGCGGGCCTTGTCATAGTCGGTGTCCTTGTGATCGAAGCACCACTTGTACAGATCGGGGTGGAAGTTGGCCATCACGCCGCTGTAACCGGCGGCGCCGTGGCACACGCTGTCGAACCAGGACTGGGCGTTGGCGTTGAAGATCTTCAGGGGGGTGCCTTCGACAGCGGCCTGGCGCTCCCGCACCAGCTCGTAGTCGCAGCAGGTGTCCTTCAGGAAGACCATGCGGCCCTGCTGACCGGCCTTGCGCAGGAACTCAGTGGAGACCAGGCGCTTCCAGGGCATGGGGCACTCGTAGATGCCGAAGTCGATCTCGGGATAGCGGTCAAAGATCTCCTGGGCGTTGGCCTCGAACACGGCCTCGCCCTCGTTCTTCTGGTCCAGACGGTTGGACACCAGCACGTAAGCGCCGATGCCGGGGATCTTCATCATGTTCTCGATCTCCCGGAACTGGGTGGCCTTGTCATCGGCGGTGTGGCCGGAGGCCACCACCTGGATGCGGCCGTCCACCGCCTCGGCGGTGGCACGGGCGATGTCCAGCTTCTCCTGCTCGGTGAGGTAGGCCATCTCGCTGGACTGGCACACGGCGAAGATGCCGGTGCAGCCCTTCTCCACATACCAGTCGCACAGCTGCTTGATGGCCTTGAAGTCAGGCTTGTTGTCCTCGGTCCAGGGGGTGATCATAACGGGCCAAACGCCGGGATTGATGGAAAATGCCATGAAAAATCTCTCCTTCGATAGATATTAGGTTTCAAATAGGAACAGCGGGGAAGTCGGCTCACATCAGGCCGAACATCTTGGGCAGGAACAGCACGGAGTTGGGAACGAAGGTGATGATCAGCAGCACGATGAGCATGACCACGATGGGACCCCAGATCTCTTTGATGACGTTCTTCAGGGGCGTGCCGGAGATGCCGGAGGTGATGAACAGGCACATGCCGAAGGGAGGAGTGGACAGGCCCAGCATCATGTTGAAGATGATGATCAGGCCGAAGTGGATGATGTTCACGTCGAACTGCTGGGCCACGGGCCACAGGATGGGGATCATGACCAGCTGGATGACGGAGGTGTCCACGAACATGCCCAGCACCAGGATGATGATGTTCACCATGATGAGGAAGACATACTTGCTGTCGGTAAAGGAGGTGATCCAGTTGCCCAGGCGGACGCCGATCTGCTCCTTGGCGAAGATAAAGGAGATGGCGGAGGCCGCGCCCACCATGATGGAGACGGAGCCGGTGCCCTTCACGGTGTCGAAAATGACCTGCTTCAGGCCCTCCCAGTTCAGGATGTGATAGACCAGAACGGCGATGAGCAGGGCATAGGCACCGGCGATGGCGCCAGCCTCGGTGGGGGTCATCACGCCGGTGTAGATGCCCACCAGCAGGATGACGGGGGTCAGCAGGGCCCAGATGGCCTTGAAGCAATAGCGCAGATAGGCACCCAGCTGGGGAGGAACGGACTTGGGATACTTGCGCTTCTTGGAGATGAAAGCGATGTAGATACACAGGCAGATGGCCAGGATCACGCCGGGCATCATGCCGGCCATGAACAGCGCGCCCACAGAGGCGCCGGTGAGCATGGCGTAGATCACGGCGGGGATGGAGGGGGGGAAGATGGGGCCGATGGTGGCGGAGGCGGCGGTGATGGCGCAGGAGAAGCCGTCATCATAGCCCTCGGCGCGCATGGCGTCGATCTCCATCTTGCCCAGGCCGGAGGCGTCGGCCACGGCGGAGCCGGTCATGCCGGAGAACACCAGAGAGGCCAGCACGTTCACGTGGGCCAAACCGCCGGGGAAGCGGCCCACCAGGCCCTTGCACACGCCGAAGACATACTCGGTGATCTTACCGGCGTTCATCACGTTGGCCGCGAAGATGAACAGGGGCACGGCGATGATGGTGGTGTTGGTGAAGATGGCCTCGATGGTCTTTTGGGCCACCAGGTGCAGCTGGCCCTCCTGGCCGGTGATCATGCCGATAAAGCTGTTGCCCTCAACAAGACCGTCGGTGAGGAAATACATGGTACAGGCGGCGATCATGCCCGTGGGGATGGGCATACGCAGCACGAACATCAGGACAAAGCAGATGAGGAATACGATCAGAGGAAGGTTATCCAGCATTACTTGTCACCTCCATAGTCGATGTGGGACAGGTCCAGGTCCTCCTGGGCCAGAGAGGCCTCGATGGCCTGCTCGGCCTCGGACTTAGAGGCTTCGAGCATCATGTCGGTATACTTCTTGCTGCCGGACAGGACCATGATCTCCTCATAGATCTCCATGATGGCATAGGCCACGATAAAGGCCAGGAAGACCACATAGGGCATGAAGACGACCGTCTTGGGCCACTTCAGCAGGGTGGTCATCTGCTGGCGCTCCATCAGGCCCCACACATAGTTCAGGGAGGGCAGGAAGGTGACAAGGCAGGTGAAGGTGATGAGGATGTTGCCCAGCATGGCGGTGATGGCCTTGCCCTTCACGTTCATCTTGTCATAGACCAGGGTGAAGGTGACGTGGCCGTTGAGCCGCTGGCAGTAGCACGCGCCCAGCATGACCAGCCACAGAAAGCAGGACTGCTCCACCTCGGTGGTCCAGGCCTGGGGCATCTTCATAACGTAGCGCATGAAAACCTGGAAAACGAACACCAGGAACAGCACCGTAAAGGCCACTGCCGGGATGTACTTTTCCACGCAGTCGCGGATAAAACCGCCGACTTTTTTCATTATGTTCGCTCCTTTCAAGTTTTCTCCGGGCAGCTCGCAGGATGGCCCGGAATTTCAAACGGATTTCAGGGAGGAAAAGTTGTTTTTGACACTTAAAAACGGGGGCCGGGACTATCCCAGCCCCCGTTGGGGATGTACCTTTGGGAGAACTTAGGCCATGGCCTGGATCTCGGCCAGCAGGTCCTTGTCCCAGCTGTCGGAGATGGGGTCGTTCAGATAGGTGTTCAGAACGTGGTCGGCGAAGGCGGCAACATCGGCCTCGTAGATGCTCAGGCCCTGCTCCTTCAGGAAGTCCTGAACCTCGCTCTCGGTCTTCAGGTTCTGCTCGTCGCAAGCCTTGCGGCCGGCCTCAACGGCCTCCATGACCCAGCCCTTCTGGGTGTCGGTCAGCTTGTTCCAGGTGTTCAGGTTGATGGTGGGCCACACGGAGTCCACCAGGTGGTTGGTCAGGGAGATGGACTTCTGGACCTCATAGAACTTGGCGGACTGCACGGTGGGCAGGGGGTTGTCCTGGCCGTCAACGGTGCCGGTCTGCAGGGCCAGATACAGGTCGTTGAAGGGGATGGCAGTGGGGTTGGCACCCATGGCCTTGCCCAGGAACACCCAGGCGTCGGAGTTGGGCATACGCAGGTTGATGCCGTTCAGGTCCTCGGGGGTCTTGATCTGCTTGTCCTCGGACAGGGAGACCTGACGGGTGCCCAGGTAATAAGCGCCCAGAGGCAGGATGCCCTGCTCGTCGGCGATCTTCTGGAAGACTTCCTTGCCGATGTCGCCGTTGAGCACCTTGGTCATGTGGTCATAGCTCTGGAACACATAGCCGGCGGTGAACATGGACACCCAGGGGGAGCCGTCGGTCAGCCAGGAGGCGGAGGAGTAGATCAGGTCCACGTCGCCGTTCTTCAGGGCGTCGTGCTCGGTGTCCTGACCATACAGGGAGCCGGAGTCATAGCACTCCACGGTCATGTTGCCGCCGGAGATCTCCTCCAGAGTGTCCTTAAAGACCTTCTGGGCAGCGCCGTGGGCGTCGGTGGGCACAGCGGCGATGGAGAAGACCAGCTTGACGGGATCGCCAACGTCTTCGGGGTTGGTGGAAGTGCTGCCGGAAGCGGTGCTGCCGGAAGCAGAGGCGGCGGGGGTCTTGCTGCCGCAGGAGGCCAGCAGGCCGATCATCATGACGGCGCTGAGGCAGAGGGCGATGCTTCTTTTCCAGTTTTTCATGTAGATCCTCCTAAATCCAAAAATGTACCTATTTTTCCAAACCGGGCTCTCCACCCGGAAAAGAAACGAAGAAAAATTACCGATAGATGCGCTCACGCATCTTCAGGGCGGCGTTTTGCAGGATGCCTGCGCACTCCAGCAGTTTCTCGTCCGTCATGGTGACGGAGGGACCGGAGGTGCTCACCCCGGCCACCAGCTGTCCGGCGGCGTTATAGACGGGCACGCCCACGCAGCGGATGTTGGGGTCACGCTCGCCGTTGTCGATGGAATAGCCCCGGCGGCGGGTGATGCGCAGCTCCTCCAGAATGCCGTCCAGATCGGTGACGGTGTTGGGCTGATACTTGGTGCGCTCCTCAGGGATGTGAGAGAGCCACTCCTCCTCGGGCATGTGGGCCAGGATGGCCTTGCCGATGCCGGTGCAGTAGAAGGGAGCGGTCTCGCCCAGGATGTCCCGATAGGGCAGCACCCCCAGCCGGTCGGCCGGGTGGGCCACATAGAGATAGAGGACGTTGGTGCCATAGGGCAGACCGAAATAGACGATCTCGCCGGTGCGGCTGGCCGTCTCCACCAGGATGTCATACACGGCGTTGGGATAGCCCAGGTTCTGGTTGATGATGAACGCGTATTCCAGGATCTTCAGCCCCAGGGTATAGCGCCCGTCGGGCAGCCGCTGAAGATAGCCCATGGAGGTGAAGGTGGACAGAATGTTGTGGATGTTGGATTTGGTCACACCGATGCGGTTGGCCAGCTCCGTCACGCCCAAAACAGGCTCCTGAATGGTGAAGCAGGAGAGGATGTTCAGCGCCTTGGCCAGGGATTTGACCTTTGGTTCGGCCCGTCCGTCCATGTGCAGCGCCTCCTTTTGTAAGTTCCGCAATAGAGAACGCTATCCTCTCTTTTGCGAACTCATTATATAGGTTCTTACGAATAAAGGCAATAGACGAATTTTTTTTCGGCGGAATCCCCACAAACTGGGTAAAAACGGCGTTAAAAATTGACCTGTGTTCTGCAATAAAAAACGGTGTTTGCCTGGTTTTTGACATCCGTTCTTTTTTCGCCCCTTGCCAAGGCCGGGGTCTGTCCGTATAATGGGGGCAGCAGCGGGCCGAAGGGGCCCGGAATCAGGAAGGAGCGCACCGCCATGATCTTTGACAGTCTGAAAAACATCGAGCAATATAAAACCGTCCACCCCCGCGTCTATCGGGGCTTGCAGCTGCTGCGGGACACGGATTTTGCCGCCCTCACCGAGAGCCGGTATGAGGTGGAGGGGGAGGACCTGTTCTTCTTTCTCCAGGACTATGAGACCCGCCCGGTAAACGACACTCCGGAGGCCCACCGGAAGTATGCCGACATCCAGTTCGTCCTGTCTGGCCGGGAGAAATTTGACGTGGCCCCCCTCCAGGACATGACCGAGGAGGTGGAGGCCCACCCGGACCGGGACCTGTGGCTCTATCACGGTCCCGCCAGCGCCAGCTTTGTGCTGGAGGGGGACAAGTTTGTGGTGGCCTTCCCCGGCGACGCCCACGCCCCCTGTATTGCCGTGGATGCCCCGGAGCAGGTCCACAAAGTGGTGGTGAAAGTCAAGCTGTAAGCGCATAAAACAGTGCGCCCTGTTCTGCCATAAGACCGGCGGAACAGGGCGCGGTTTTTGCATTTACACGGCGGCGGAGGACCGGTGGAGGGACTGCTCGTAGGGCATGGCCAGAAACTGCCGATAGAACACCGCCCCCACCGTGGCGGTGAGCACCTCCGTCACGGGGAAGGTGAGCCAGAACCAGTTCAGGCCGAAGCGGGAGAACAAAAAGCCCAGGGGGACGAAGAGCACCACCGTGCGGACGATGGTCAGCAGAGAGCTTTTCAGGCCGAAGCCGATGGCCTGGAAGAACACGGGGAACAGCAGAGCCAGCACCTGGGGCAGAAAGCTGACCCCTACAAATCGAAAGCCCACTTTGGCGATGTCTGCCACCAGGGGGTCGGGGGTGAAGACCTGGACCATCTGCACAGGGAAAAATTCGAACACCAGGGCCCCCAGGAACATCATCCCCAGGCCGAACAGGGCGGACACCTTCATGGTGCTCTTGCACCGGTCCAGCTTGCGGGCGGCATAGTTAAAGCTGATGACGGGCACGATGCAGGTCTGCATGGCCCCCAGGGGGATGAAAAAGAAGGTCTGCCACTTGTAATAAAGGCCCAGGGCGGTGACCGCCTGGTCGGAGAAGCCCGCCAGGATCAGGTTCAGCCCCAGAATGTAGAAGGTGTAGGCCGATTGCATGAGCATATTAGGAAAGCCCAGACGGAGGACAATAGGGACGGCACGGAGGCAGACCCGCCGGGCGGGGGCGGGGTAAAAGCCGCCCCGGAAGACGATGGCGGCGGCCACGAACTGCCCGGCCACCGTGGCGATGGCCGCCCCGGCGATGCCCAGCCGGGGCAGACCAAACAGGCCGAAGATGAGCAGGGGGTCCAGGACGATGTTGGTCACGGCCCCCAGGATCTGGGCGGCCATGGGGGTCTTCATGTCCCCGTTGGCCTGGTGGACCTTGGTCCACACGCTCTCTAAAAACAGCCCCGTGCTGAAAAGACACACGATGCGGCCATAGGTCACCACGTCCCGGATGACATCCGGCGACTGGGAGGACACCCGGGCATAGAAGGGCATGATGCACCAGCAGATCCCGGCAAAGGCCAGCCACATGACAAGGGCCATGGGGGTGGCCACCCCGGCGTATTCCGCAGCCTGCTTTTTCCGGCCAATGCCAAGGCGGGCGGCCATCACCGTATTTACGCCCACCCCGGTGCCCACCGCCAGGGCGATCATCAGCAGCTGAAGGGGATAGACGATGGACAGGGCCGTCAGGCCGGAGTCGGCATACTTGCCCACGAACAGGCTGTCCACAATGTTGTAAAGGGCCTGGATCAGCTGGGCCAGCATCACCGGCGGGGCCAGCCGCAGCAAGATCTTGCCCACCTTTTCTGTGCCGAACAGCTCCGTAAGCTCCATAAAAACGCACCCCGCCCCTTCTGCGATATCTCTGTAGACGGGATTATAGCAGAAGGGGCGGGGTTGTCAATAGGTTTTGTTCACTTGGCGGGGTCCAGGATGGAGGTGAAGGTGACATAGCGGTCCATCCAGCCGCCGATCCAGGCGATGGCCTTGCCCATGGTGGCGGCGGCCAGCACCGTGCCAATACCAAGGCCGTCCAGACGGCCCAGGAAGACCAGGGTCATAACGGCGGTGGTGCCCAGGCAGATCAAATCGAAGGACACCTTGATCCGGGCATAGGGCCAGCCGGTGATGGCGGCCAGCTCCCGGGGGAACAGGTCGGTGGGGATGATGGGCATCTTGCACCGGTTGGACAGGGCGATGCCAAAGCAGATGAGGAAATAGCTCAGGGCGAAGTAAAGCACCCGCAGGGGCAGGTTCACCGGTAGCTGGTCCGTCCACAGCTGGTGCAGGTCCAGCATCTTGCCGAAGAAAAAGCCCACCACAAAGCTGAACAGATAGGGGATGACCAGCTTTTTGCGCAGGATCATCAGGGACAGGATCAGGGCCCCCTGGAACAGATAGGTCCAGGTGCCCAGAGTGAAGAAGGGCAGCACCAGGGAGAAGGCATAGGGCACGCTGGAGATGGCCGAGATGCCCGAGCCGGAGCGGAGCATCAGCAGCACGCCCAGGCTGTTGATGACGATGATGACCGCCAGGGCGGCCTCGCCCCGCATCACGGGGAGGGCGCGGGAAGAATCGGCGGAGAGAGTTTGGGAGGAAACCATGAGACGCGCTCCTTTTTTAAAAATAAGCGGGCCGAAAGCCCGACTAATAGAGTAGTCCCGGGAAAAGCATTTGACAAATGAATTCTTTCGTATAGTATAATAGATTTTATCTATAGAGAGGGGGCGGAACATGAATCTCATCCATCTGCGCTATTTTGTGGAGCTCAGCCGCACGGGGAGCTATACCCAGGCGGCAAAGCGGCTGTGCATCACCCAGCCCAGTCTGAGCCACGCCATGGCCCAGCTGGAGGAGGAGCTGGGGGCACCGCTCTTCCGGCGGCAGGGCCGCACCACCGCCCTCACCCCCCTGGGGGAGCAGTTCTTGACCGCCGTCCGCCAGAGTCTGGACGTTCTGGACCGTGGGATAGAGGAGGTGCGGCAGGCCGCCCGGGGGGCGGGACTGCTGCGCATCGGCATGGTCCGCCCCCTGGCGGTGGAGCTGGTGCCAAAGCTGGCCGGGGCCTTTTTAAAGGAGCGGCCAGAGGGGGAGGTGCGCTTCGCCTTTCACACCGACGTGACCCACGCGCTGCTGGGCCAGTTGGAGGCAGGGGAACTGGACGCGGTGTTCTCCTCTCCGCCGCCGGAGCAGCTGGGCCTGTCCAGCCATCCCGTGGGGCGGCAGGACCTGGTGGTTATCGTGCCGGAGGACCACCCTCTGGCCGGGCGGGGAGAGATCGACCTGGGAGAGCTGTTGGATACAGACACGCCCCTGGTGGCCTTCTCCCAAAATACCGGTCTGCGGGATGTGGTGGACGGCCTGTTTGCCCGGGTGGGCCGGGTGCCCGTCCCCGCCTATGAGACGGAGGAGGACGAGGCCATTGCCGGATTGGTGGCCGGGGGCTTTGGGGCGGCGGTGGTGCCGGACATGGAGCTGCTCAAGCGCCTGCCGGTGCGTGCCCTGGCCATCCGCACCCCGGTGTGGGAGCGGAAGTTCTGCCTGGTGTGGGACGACCGCCGCTCCACCCCCTTGTTAGAGCAGTTCTGCCGCTTTGTGGCCGGGCAGGGGGAATTTGTCGTGCGGGAATAAGAAACTTCACAACTTTTTGACTTGCATTTTGCCGGGGAGTGTACTATAACAAGGGCACAAAAAACTGAGGAGTTGACCTAATATGGAGGAGCGTGCGCACCGGCGGCGCATCTGGGCGGAGAACGCCGCCATCTTCTTTTTGGGGGCCTTTGCCCTGTTTTTGTTCTGCGTCAGCTTTTTCCCCAGCCTGGCGGCGGCCCAGCGGGTGCAGGCGTCGTTGGAGATGGGGCGGATGGTGGAGCGGGCCTTCTCCGTGGCCCTGTTCTTCCTGGCCACCCGGCTCTATCGGCGGCTGCGGGCGGCCCACACGGCGGCCATGGCCGTCTTTGTGCTGCACCTGCTCCGGGGGCTGACCGCCCGGCCCATGCCGCTGTGGACCATGGCGGTGGACGTGATCTTGCTGGTGCTGTTTTTCCTGTGGCGGAAGGATTTCCGCTGCCCCTCCGGAAGGACCACCCAGTGGAAGACCGCCCTGTTTGCCCTTCTAGCGGTGGCGGCGGTGCTAGCCAACGTGGGCCTGACCTATCACCAGCTGCGGCTGAGCGCCGCGCCGGGGACACGCATCGATCTGTGGGACAGCTTTGCCCTGGGCGTGGGCATGATCTTCGGCCTGGGGGACCGGTCCGCCGTGCCCGGGGGCATGGGGACGCTGCTGTTCTGGTTCAGCTGGTGCTGCATTCTGGCCGCCCTGGCCCTGGCGCTGCGCCCCTGGATGCAGGGACAGGCCGTCCAGGCCCGGCAGCGGCAGCACGCCCGCACCCTGCTGAATCTGTACAGCCAGAACCCCTGCTCTTATCTGGCTCTGGAGGACGACAAAAGCCTGTATTTCGGCAGAACGGTGGACGGGGTGGTGCCCTATGGCACCGTGGGGGACACGGTGGTGATAAACGGCGACCCGGTGTGCGCCGACGGGGACTTTTCAGCCTTGCTGGGGGAGTTCACCGACTTCTGCCGCTCCACCGCCCACCAGATGATCTTTTTGGGGCTGACCGACCACTTTATTGAGGAGTACCGCCGCCAGGGCTTCGGCACGGTGAAGAGCGGGGAGGAGGCCCGGTTCCACCTGGCCGACTATGAGATCAGCGGCAAAAAGGGCGCCAAGATGCGCATGAACATCAACCACGCCAAAAAGGCCGGGGTGACGGTGGCGGAGTACAGGCCCCTGTCCGCCCGGGACCCGGACCTGGAGCGGGAACTGGACCGGGTGACCCAGGAGTGGCTGGGCCAGAAGAAGAGCGACCTGCTCCGCTTCACCATGGGCACCGTGGGGCTGGACGACCCCATGGACAAGCGGTATTTCTACGCGAAAAACGACCAAGGCAAGGTGGTGGCTTTCATCGTCTTTGTGCCCTTTTTGGGCAAGAACGGCTATATGGCCGACGTGACCCACCACGGGAACGACGCCCCCGGCGGCGTGATGGAGACCATCATCTATGAGGCCTTTCAGGCGTTCAAGGCGGAGGGCGTGGAGTATGGAAGCCTGGGCGTGGCCCCCCTGGCGGGGCTGGACCGGGAGAGCCGGAACCCGGTGGAGCGGCTGCTGGACTTTGTCTATGACCACCTGAACGACTGCTATGGCTTCCGGGACCTGTTCCGGGCCAAGGAGAAGTACAGCCCCACGGAGTGGGTGCCCTCCTACTACGCCTATCTGCCCAAGCTGCCCAGCCCCTCCATGCTGTATGCCGTGGTGGAGATCCAGAACCCCAAGGGCATCCGGGGCTATGTGAAGTCCATGGTCACCGGGGAGGCCCGGCGCATCGCCGCCGCCCTGGCCCGGGAGAAAGAGAAGCGGCCATGAACGCCAGCGGCTATGTGGAGACCCTGGGGGCACGGCTCTATTACCAGGACTGGGGGGCGGGGGAGCCCGTGCTCCTCCTCCACGGCAACGCCCAGAGCCACCGGGTGTTCCGGTGGTATCTCCGGCAGCTGAGTCCCCTGTACCGGGTGCTGCTCATGGACAGCCGGGGCCACGGCCTGTCCCTCCACCGGGAGGGGCGGGGGGGGTTTTCCACCGCCGACATGGCCGGGGACGTGGCCGCCCTGCTGGACCATCTAAAGATCCGGCGGTGCGCCATCATCGGCTTCAGCGACGGGGCCAACGTGGCATTGGAGTTTGCCGCCCGCTTCCCGGACCGGGCCCGGGCGGTGGTGGCTGTCAGCGGCAACGCTCGGCCCGAGGGGCTGATCCTCCCCCTGCGGCTGTTTGCCCGGGGGGAGTACGCCGCCGCCCGGATGCTGGAGCGGCTGCCCCTGCTGGGGACGGGCCTGCGGCGCTTTTTCGGGGAAAGACGGCAGCTGGCCGCCCTGCTGTGCCGCTCCCCCCAGCTGGGGGAGGAGGAACTGGGCCGCATCCGGGCCCCGGTGCTGCTGCTGGCCGGGACGCGGGACCTAGTGCGCACTGTCCACACCCGGTGGATGGCCGCTGCCATCCCCAACAGCCGCCTGGACCTGCGCCCCGGCGGCACCCACGGGGCCTTCTTCCAACAAAAAGAGGACTATCTGGCCAGAATTCTGGACTTTTTCCGGGAGAATAATATCAAATAAACAAGAAAAGAAACCTGCCGAAACAGGTCTCTTTTCTTGTTTATAGATGATACATATCCCGCTGATATGCCGCCCGCAGGCGGTCCGCCGTCTCGCGGCTGGGGAATACGCGCTCCCCCAGCTGGCGCACGGGCATGATGCCCATGAGGGAGTTGGTGACAAAGCACTCCTGAAACTCCCCCAGCTGCCGGGGGTATAGCTCCGCCTCCTCCACGTCTTGCGTGCGGCAGAGATAGTCCCGCAGCACCCCGGGCAGCAGGCCGCAGCCCAGGGCGGGGGTATAGAGCTTTCTGCCGGAGACGAGGAACAGATTGCTCACCGTGCCCTCGGCCAGCTGCCCCCGGGTGTTGAGGAATATCCGCTCGTCCATTCCAGCGGCGGCGGCGGCCCGGTGCTCTAAGATGCAGTCGCCGTAGTTCATGGTCTTGTGGCCCACCAGGGGGGAGGTGTCGTTGCGGACCACGGCGCTGAAGTCCATGACGAACCCCCGGTCATACCGCTCCGGCCCATAGGGGTTGGGGCGGTGTTGCAGGACCAGGTTCTCCTGGGTCAAAATCAGCTTGCAGGCGCTGTGGGGCGGACAGTGTTCCCGGATGTAGCCGGAGACCGCCTCATGGGTGACGCCCCGTTCAGCCAGCTCCCCAAGACCCAGGGCCTGGGCGGACCGGGCCAGGCGGGCCAGGTGACTTTCCAGCAGCACCCCGTGGCCATGTTCCGCGGCGATGGTCTCGAACACCCCCAGGCCGAATTGCAGGCCGTCGTCCAAGATCAGCGGCGCGCTCATGCCAGGGCCTCCAACACGGCGCGGGCCTTTTGCAGGGTCTCCTCATACTCAAACTCCAGGTCAGACTCCGCCGTGATGCCGCCGCCCACGCCCAGGTGATAGCGCCCGTCCCGGTGGAGGGCGGTGCGGATGACGATGTTCAGGTCGCAGGCCCCGTCCAAGGTCAGGTAGCCAATGGAGCCGGTGTACAGCCCCCGCTTGCCGTGCTCCAGCTCGTCGATGATCTCCATGGCCCGGTATTTGGGCGCGCCGGTGATGGACCCGCCGGGGAAGGCGGCCTTCAGCAGGTCGGTGACGTCCATCCCCTCGGCCAGCTGCCCCTGGATGTTGGACACCAGGTGGAACACGGTGGCATAGGCCTCCACGGTGAACAGCTCCGTCACCTTCACGCTGCCCGGGCGGCAGACCCGGTTCAAGTCGTTGCGCTCCAAGTCCACGATCATCAAAAGCTCGCTCTTGTCCTTCTCCGACTGCTCCAGCTCCAAACGCAGGGCGGCGTCCTCCTCCGGGGTGTCCCCCCGCTTGCGGGTGCCCTTGATGGGCCGGGTCTGGACCAGGCCGTCCTTCAGCTGGAGAAAGCGCTCCGGCGAGGCGCACACGATCTGGTGGTCGCCACAGTCCAGATAGCCGCCGAAGGGGGAGGGGTTGTGCTCCCGCAGATAGTAGAATGCGGACAGGGGGTCCTTGTCACTGATCACGTCCAGCCGCTGGGTCATGTTGGCGATGTAGATGTCCCCCTCGATGATATA
>OLFT01001639.1_pt1 | contig 22570 bp, 15 predicted proteins | sample 1604921 | NCBI WGS metagenome assembly OLFT01 (sample SAMEA3888897, study PRJEB22519) | human gut metagenome | biome: human gut; feature: human-associated habitat; material: faeces | place: Denmark | collected 2013 | reverse complement strand
CTTTTCGGAGGCCGGAAAATACCTGAATTGATGAAAGGTTTGGGGAAAGGAGTAAAAAGTTTCAAAGACGGCATGAATGGCGTTGAAAATGATTTGAATCCCGATAATAACGATAAAAAGTAATTCTCAACTTTTAAAAGCATGCAGGAAGCAAATGAGAAAGAGATGACTTTCTGGGATCATTTGGATGAACTCAGAAAGGTATTTTTTCGTATTGCCATAGCCGTTATCCTTTTGGCTTGTATAGCTTTTCTGAATAAAGAATTACTTTTCGATATCGTCCTGGCTCCACAGCAGTCGGATTTTATTCTCTATCGTTTTTTCAACCGACTGGCGGCCGATTTTTCCATGCCTTCCCTGCAAGTAGAAGACTTTCATGTAGAGCTGATCAATATCCAGTTGACCTCACAATTCATGATTCATATGAGCACTGCGTTTTATGCCGGTTTGTTGCTCGCTTCTCCTTACATCATTTATTTGTTGTTCGGTTTTATCAGTCCGGCCCTACATGAAGCCGAACGTAAAACCTGCCTGAAAATTATGATTCCGGGGTTTTTCCTATTTATTACCGGCATCTTGCTCAATTATTTCGTGATCTTTCCGCTTTCTTTCCGTTTTTTGGCAACCTATCAGGTCAGTGAACTTGTAGTCAATAAAATATCGATCTCTTCCTACATCAGCAGTTTTACCATGCTCTCGTTATTGCTGGGAGCAGCTTTTGAAATCCCTATTATCGCTTATTTTTTGTCTAAATTAGGACTGATCACCGCTCCCATGCTGAAACAATACCGGAAATATGCTTTAGTGGGTATCCTGGTCATAGCAGCGATCATCACCCCAACTTCGGATGTCTTCACTTTATTACTGGTCTCTATACCTCTCTATTTCCTATATGAACTCAGTATTCAAGTGGTAGGCAGAAGCCGGAAGAAAAAATAGAGAGCGGCAGACTCCTCCTGTAAATAAAAAGTCCTGAAGAATCTTCAATTCTCCAGGACTTTTAGTTAAAAGCCATTCAATAATATTCAACTTATTTCTTAGCTACTTTAATTCCATAAGAACAGAATAACAGGTAAGCAGTACAAATAGCAATAATAGTAACTGAACCACCTTGTCCGCCGACAGCATCGGCACAGATCCCCATCAATGGAGGAGCGATAGCACCACCGGCAACCCCCGTAATCATCAAACCGGAAATTTCGTTCGCTTTTTCGGGACGTGCCTGAATAGCCATAGAATAAACCACGGCGAAGATACTGGAAGCCGCGAAAGCGATAATACAAACCAAAGTAAGAATTGCAGCCTGGCCGGTAGCGAACCACAACCCACAAACCGCAATCATAGCAATGATCATATTGATCCGGAAATAGCCTCTTTCAGATAATTTGGCCAACAGGAAAGCACCACAAAAAGTACCTATCGTACGTGCAGCAAAATACCAACTTGTACCGTATCCTGCACTTTCGGTAGAAATCCCCGGAACTCGTTCGAGTAACAATTTCGGAGTCAATGTATTCATTCCCACGTCCAAGCCAACGACACACAAAATACCAAAAAATAACAATAAAATTTTATTATCTCCCAGCAATTTTAAAGTTGCAGGAAAAGAGGAGGTTTCTCCTTCGACCTTCTCTCTCTGAATCGGAGTCAGGAACAACCAAGCGGAGGAAATCAAAGTAACCACGGCATAAATCGGGAACATCAGCGCCCAGTTTCCTAAAGCAGCCGAACAATATCCAGCCAAAAGCGGTCCGACAAAGGAAGAAATGGCTTTTACAAACTGCCCTGCCGTCAAACTACTGGTCAACCCTTTTCCCTGTACAACGTTCGCCAATAACGGATTCAAAGATACCTGCAGAATGGTATTACCGATTCCCAATAAGGCAAACGCAACATAACAGGAGGTTTCACTGAAATCAATGAAAGGCAATACCATGCCGGCGAAAGTGAACAGCATACTCAATAATACTGTATTTTTTCGTCCTATCCGGTTCATTAACATGGCTGTAGGTACAGACAAGATAAAAAACCACAAAAATACCATTGACGGCAAAAAGCCGGCTTGTGTTTCGGTCCACTGGAACTGCTCCTTCGCATAAGTTACAGAAATCCCCACCAAATCACAGAATCCCATAATGAAAAAACCGAACATTACGGGCAAGATGTAAATAAACTTGTTCTTTTGTTCCATTCTGTTAAAAATTAAGTGTAGTTTCAAATTTTATCCCCCTATTTCCTATACCGGAATACAGGGATAAGTATTTGGTTTTATAGATTATTCAGTAGTGAAATCTTTTTATTCTCCACCAGGTTCACAATCAATTCCCCGAACAAGGTATTCGTCCAGGCGAACCAATGCCGGGTGAATTTAGTCGGATTATCTTTGTGGAAAGATTCGTGCATAAATCCGGTACCACCGTCTGTATCTCTCAGCATCCGGATACATTGACGTATTTCACCGTCATTGTCCGCAGTAAATGCACGCATAATAATACTCATCGGCCAAATCATATCGTAACCGATATGAGGGCCACCGATTCCTTCGCCTGCTTTTCCTTTGAAAAAGAAAGGATTATCCTGACTCCAGACCAATTTACGGGTATTCCGGTAAACCGGATCTTTCGCAGAGATAGTTTTCAGGTAGGGCATCGCCAGCAAACTAGGCACATTGGCATCGTCCATAAAGTAGTTGTTACCGAAGCCATCGATCTCGAAGGGATATACTTTCCCATATTTCGGATGGTTTACGATAGCATATTTATGGATAGCGGCCTGCACTTCGTCGGCCAAAGCCATACACTGTGAAGCAAAAGTACTGTCACCCGACACCTTATTCGAAATCTCGGCCAATTGTTTCAATGAGGCAACGGCAAACATATTCGAAGGAATAAGGAAACCGAAAGTCGTTGCATCATCCGAAGGCCGGAAAGAAGAAACGATCAATCCCACCGGATTGACAGGGTTTCCCCAACCGTCATTATTCAAGGTATCCAGTTGTCGTTCGGTCTTCCGTTGGAATTTATAAGGTCCGTGTCCGTCTTTCCGCTGTTGTTCCTTAAACGTTTGCAGCACCAACGCCATCGATTTTTTCCATTCCTGATCAAAAACACTGGTATCACCGGTCACTTTCCAATATTGATAAGCCAGCCGGATCGGATAGCACAGGGAATCGATTTCCCACTTCCGTTCGTGCACATACGGCTTCATCTCGGTAAGGTCGGTCGCCCATTCGCTCGATTCCGCTCCATGAGTAAAACCGTTGGCATAACGGTCGATCTGGATTAACTTGGTCTGCCGATTAATCACTCCTGCAATCAACAGACGTAATTGTTCATCTTTCTTACACAAAGCTACATATGGCCACACCTGTGCTCCTGAATCCCTCAACCACATGGCATCGATATCTCCTGTAATCACGAAAGTATCGGGTTTACCGTCGATCATCTTAAAATTAACAGTAGTATCCAATGTATTCGGGAAACAATTTTCAAACATCCAGGCCAGTTTCGGATCTTTCAATTTCTTTTTCGTTCCGGCGATCACTTCTTCAACGGCCTTTGAAGTAAAATGACGTTCTTCGGGTTTCGGACGTTGGCATACATAACCGTCGGCAGCTGCAGAAGCACCGCTTCCCTGTCCGTTATTTCCCATCATAGCCTTCAAAGGGGAACCACTCATCGCCGCAGCAGCTATAGCCAAGCCGCTTTTCTTAATAAAATCTCTCCTTGTTACCATATGTAAAAATTATAATTCAAAATACACCAATCAAACGATGGCGAAAGATATTCAAAAAAAAGTTAGAAATACAATCTTTCTATATTTTTTAAAACATATTTTGTATATTCATCTCCCTGAACAACCACACCTCTACGGTTCTGATTTCCAAAATTATTCTACACTTATTCTATATTTCGCCCCCGACGTTCACTCATAAACCCGAAGGTTTATTCAAGCGGACAGAAAGCGGTAGAGGTACACCTAAATAAGGTATTCCGTCCTTATCCCATTCGATCTTTTGCAAACGGGGTGTTCTGGAATCCCGGGAACCGGCAGGGTCGTTTTCTACACTTCGGGCGTCGTATAAAAGATAATCCTCTTTCCCGTCAGGTGAAGGGATAAAACTGACATGTCCCGGTCCGTATACCTTATTTTCCGGACACTGTTTAAACACAGGGCGGGTTGATTTCGTCCAGGAATCCGGATCCAGCAAATCGCTGTCGGCATCGGCCATCAACATTCCTACCGCATAAAAACAAGTCCAGGTACCACTGGCAGAATAAAAGATGAAAATCTTATCCCCTTTCCGGCTTTTATAAAACTGAGGGGATTCGTTCACATAAATCGTATATGCCGTTTTACTTCCATCCGGATTGATCCATTGGCGTTCCCATTCGAACTCGGGCTTCGAAAGTAAAACCCGGTCGGATTCCAGGGTCCAGGGATTTTTCATCTTAGCGATATAAATGCATTGGTGTTCGGTACTCACCCGACGGGACTGCCAACCGGACCAGGTCATATACCATTCTCCCCGGTGTTCGAAGACATTCGGATGGATCGCCCAATTGTTATTCTTATCCGTACTGATCCGTCCTTTCAACTCGAATTCACCTTCGAAAGGATCTGCCGAACTATTCTCCAATACGAATAATTGATGATTATCCATATTATCGTCGGAAGCAGCATAATACACATACCATTTGCCTGCAATGGGATGAATTTCAGGTCCCCACAGATGATGAGCATTAGACGGATCTTTCGGTATCCAGATCACTTTATGCTCCGCATGTTCCAAATCCGTAATATCCCGGGTACGCCACAATTCCAACCGATCGACCGCCTCCTGCATGTAATAATACCAACCATCGTAATAATTCGCCCAACATTGAGCACCTTCCGTTTTCAGCGGATTTACAAATGTATTTTCTTGCTGTATATTCTCCTCCTCTTTTTTTTCAGACTTTTTATCCCGGCAAGCTCCTAGCATTACCATAGCCAGAAAAAAAATCAATACATTTTTTATTCTTTTCATCTTTTTACTAATTTTTATTGCAGCTATTGTATATTACAAAGTAATCTATTTTTTTTAAAGGAAAATAGCAATCTCTATTCTTTTTTTTACAAAATCTGACCATGCACACGTTTGTATAAAATACATAATCTACTAAATACCAACAGATTAACTAAATATATCCGACTCTAAAAATCAAAGAATAAATAGAGAACAATTTCCTGCTCTTGCAGAATCCAAAATCAATTGTTTACTTTGTAAAAACAGTTTTAAACCACTAAGATGTACCTATGAAAATCATACTTAGTTTGTTTTTCGTGCTTTTACATTCCGTACTATCTTATGCTTACAATCAATTTTCTTTTGTCAAGTATCAGGTAGAAAACGGACTGTCTCACAATACAGTATGGTATACAATACAGGATCATCAAGGTTTTATGTGGTTCGGTACCAGTGACGGTTTGAACCGTTTCGACGGGAAAAACTTCAAAATTTTCCGCCACATCCCGAAAGACAGTACTTCTTTGGGAAATAATATTGTCCGGACCATTTTCGAAGATGAAAGACAAAATCTTTGGGTAGGTACAAACCGGGGAATATACATTTTCAATTCACAGCAGGAAGAGTTTGAATTTTTCGACAATAAAACGGAAGACGGAGTATTAATCAGTAGTAATGTTTACGATATAGAGCAGAGCCACGACGGCTCAATCTGGATAGCTACTTTCGGACAGGGATTGTTTATCTATACTCCCCAGACCAACACTCTGATTCAAAATACACAACATTCTTCTTTTATCAAATCCATTACCTCCTCCGGTTCAGGGGATATGTACATCGGCACCCGGCAGGAAGGAATCATTTGTTTCGCCCCTAACGGAATCTATAAACGTTCCTTTTCTCCCGACCTCCAGACTACGGAGCAAAATAACGAAACCAATGCACTTTATTACTACAACGATACCTTATGGTTCAGTCTCGGCACCAACAGCCTGAACATGCTGGATTTGAAAAGTAATCGAATACATACTTTCCCCACTCAGTTCGGCACGACCAATGTGACCAATATCCGTAGTATTCTTGTGTATTCGGATACCGAATTACTCGTAGGAGCGGACAACGGGCTGTACCTTTTCAACCGGACGACCCACCAGTTTTTACGAATGGACGATCCTTCGAATCCGAAAAGTCTGAGTGATCAGTCTATTTTCAATATCTTCAAAGACCGGGAAGGCGGTATCTGGATTTCCACCAACCTGGGAGGGGTGAATTATCTGCCCCGTAACCTGAAACCTTTCCAATCTTATTTTCCCCGTTATCAATCGGGATCTATCTCCGGTAAAGCCATCAGTGAATTTTGTGAAGATGCACAGGGAAATATCTGGATAGCTACAGAAGACGGTGGTTTGAACTATTTGAACACGAAAACAAACCAGATTAAGAGCTATCTGCCGGGAGCCCGGGGAGCCAGTATCAGCTATCACAATATCCATGCTTTATTCCTCGACGGCCCGAAATTATGGATAGGCACTTTTTCAAGAGGCCTGGACATCCTGGATCTTACCACCGGACGGGTCGTCAATCATCAGCATACGCGCGGAGATATCCGAACCATCAGTGACAACAGTATTTACTCCATATACAAAGACCGGGAAGGTACTATCCTGATCGGAACAGCCTGGGGATTAAACCGTTACAATTCATCCACCGGGGATTTTTCACTCATCACCGATGTCGGAACCACTTCCCACATCTACGACATCCTGGAAGACAGCAGAAACAATCTGTGGATTGCGACTTATAATACCGGCCTTTTCCGCTATCATTACCCGGATAAGAGCTGGACACATTACAACTATAACCCCGACCAAAAAGGATCTGTAACCAGTAACAGTATCATCACCATTTTCGAAGACAGCCGGCAGAACATCTGGTTCGGGACAGAAGGAGCCGGTTTGTGTACATTCGATTACGACACCGAAACTTTTGCTTCTTTCGATCCGGAAAACCAGGTATTGCCTAATCCGGTGGTTTATGCCATCGAAGAAGATAAAGCCGGAAATTTATGGATAGCCGGAAATGCCGGATTATTATCGATCAATCCTCAGACCCGGAAATGGAAACTATATACGCAAGCCGACGGGTTGCAAAGTAACCAGTTCAATTTCCATTCTTCCCTGCATGCTCACGACGACAAGCTCTATTTCGGCGGAATCAACGGATTCAACTGTTTCTATCCCGAAGATTTCCGGGAAAATACTTATATACCGGAAGTAGTCATCACCCGGTTCAGCCTTTTCAATCAGGAAATAGGGCCCGATACTCCTGACTCCCCTTTATCCCGGTCCATTACTCAAACTTCTGCGATTACGCTGCCCTACGATCAGAATACCTTCAGTTTTACTTTTGCTTCCCTCAGTTATCAGGCTCCGGACAAGAATGAATATGCCTATATGCTGGAAGGAGTCGATAAAGAATGGATCTATACCGATGGTAAAAATGAAGCCTCATACACCAACCTCCAACCGGGAGATTATGTTTTTCGGGTGAAAGGTTCGAACAACGACGGCTTATGGAATACCGAAGGTTCCTCGATCAGTTTACAGATTCTTCCCCCTTTCTGGAAAAGCAGCTGGGCTTATCTGTTTTATACCATTTTAATCTTATTCCTGGGAGTTATGACTTTCAGATCCTGGTCCAAGCGGGTGAAGAAGCAACACGAAGAATTACTGAAACAATACAGACAACAACAGGAAAAAGAAACCTATCAAACCAAAATAAACTTTTTCACTCAAGTAGCCCATGAAATCCGTACTCCGTTAAGTTTGATCAAAATGCCTCTGGAAAGTATTATCCAATCCGGCGACGGCAATGAAGAGACGAGGAAATACCTCACTACCATGAATCAAAACACGGACCTTTTACTCAACCTGATCAACCAACTGCTGGATTTCAGGAAAACAGAGACAAATGAATTCAAACTCAAACTGAGAAAATACAATTTAAACGAATTACTTCACAACATAGTAAGTCGTTTTGCCCCGGCAGCCCAGTTAAAAAATATCGCCCTGGATGTCCAATTGCCCGTAACTCCTTATATCGGCTGTGCGGATGAAGAAGCACTGACAAAGATCATCAGCAATCTCTTGAGCAATGCCCTGAAATATGCCCACGATAAGATCGAAGTGACATTACAAACCGAGCAGGAATATTTCGAGATCCGGGTATCCGACAACGGTCCGGGCATTCCCCGTTCGGACAGGAAAAGAATTTTTGAAATCTTCTATCAAACGGACAACAGCCGGGGCGGAACCGGAATCGGCCTGCCTTTAGCCAAGTTGCTGGCAGAAAAACATGGCGGCAGACTTTATCTGGACGAACAAACACAGAAAACTACATTTATTATCCATATTCCTCTGTTGCAAGAAAATACCCAAGAAGACGATCAGGTAAAACTGGAACTGTTGACCTCTCCGGTAAGCGATACGGGCAAAGAACTCCAGACTCTTGAAGGGAAAGGCAGCTATAGTATTCTTTTAACAGAAGACAACACCGAATTGCTGAGCCTGACAGCCGAACAATTGAATAAATATTACCGCATCCTGATGGCCCGGAACGGGAAAGAGGCACTCGCCATTCTAAAGGAAACAAACGTCGATCTGGTAGTCAGCGATATCATGATGCCGGAGATGGACGGTTACAGCCTGTGTGAAAGTATCAAGAACAACCCTCAATATTGTCACATTCCGGTTATCCTTTTAACCGCCAAGACTACGACCGACGATAAAATCAAAGGACTTCAATACGGCTCGGACGCTTACATCGAAAAACCTTTCTCTGTACAACATTTGAAGACTCAAATAGACAATCTGTTGCAAAACCGTCAGAAACTACGGAAACTTTTCGCTTCTTCACCTTTGGTTACAGCCGAAACTATGGCTATTTCGCCCAAAGACAAAGAATTTATCGAACGTCTGGATACCGAAATTCAAAAGAACCTGCAGGAACCTACTTTCTCTATCGACACACTGGCAGAAATCATGTGTATGAGCCGTTCGAATTTCTATCGGAAAATCAAAGGAATTTCAGGTATGTCGCCCAACGACTACCTGAAGACAATCCGTTTGAAGATGGCTGCCGAATTGCTTTTACAACAAGAATACCGGATCAACGAAATCTACGAATTGGTCGGGTTCAGTTCTTCTTCTTATTTCACGAAATGTTTTAAAGAACAATTCGGAGTTCCCCCGAAAGAATTTTTGAATAATGCTAAAAACAATGCCGGAAATAAATCGTCAGAAATAGTAACATGAACATGAAAATCAGTTGATTTTCTATCGTTGCAATCCTTTTTTACAGTCTTCAGCCCATGTCCGGCAGGATATTCCGGTCAATCTGTTCATCGGCACTTCCGGATACAACGGTCAGGTAGATCCGGAGCAAACCGACAGAGGGAAAAACTTTCACTCTCAAAGTCGAAAGCCGGCATTCCATAGAGGTTCTTATCCGGAAAATAGAACCGAACGGGTTACGAATCGACAATTTCCAGCTCGAAAATGCCGAAATTGTCCGGGGAGGAGAATTGATTTTTAAATATTAGGGCTATATTTGCACTACTAATTAAATCACAAGATCATGAAAAAAGACGTCGCTTTAGGGATTGACATCGGTGGTACCAACACCGCTTTTGGTTTTATCGACAGAGAAGGGAACTACCTTACAGAAGGGAACATCCCGACAGCTAAACATGAAGATATCAACGATTATCTGAAAGAATTATATCTGGAAATCGAAAAAGTACTGGATCCTATCCGCCAGGAAGTCAACTTTGTAGGAATCGGAATCGGAGCACCCAATGGTAATTACTTCAAAGGAGCGATCGAATTTGCACCGAACCTGCCTTGGCACGATGTCATTCCTTTGTGCGATATGATGAAAGAATACTATCCCGAACTGCCGGTTTATCTGAACAACGACGCCAAAGCTGCAGCTATCGGTGAAATGATTTACGGCGGTGCCCAAGGGATGAAAAATTTCATCATGGTCACTTTAGGTACCGGTCTGGGTAGTGGATTCGTAGTCAACGGCGAATTGGTTTACGGACACGACGGCTTTGCCGGAGAACTCGGTCATACCATCGTTTCTCCCAACGGCCGCCAATGTGGTTGCGGACGTAGCGGTTGTCTGGAGACCTATGTATCTGCCACGGGAGTAAAACGCACCGCTTATAAAATGATGGCTAAATATAACTATCCGAGCGAATTGAGATCCATCCCTTTCAATGAAATGAATGCGAAAATCGTAAGCGAAGCTGCACAAAAAGGCGATATGATCGCTATCAATACTTTCAAATATACCGGAAAAATGCTGGGTGAAGCTTTGGCCAACGCCGTTGCCATCACCAGCCCAGAAGCCATCTTCCTGATGGGAGGCCTGGCCAAAGCCGGCGACCTGCTTTTCGAACCGGTAAAAGATCATATGGAAATGAATCTTTTGAAGATTTATAGCAATAAAGTCAAAATCTTACCTTCTAAACTGACTAAGAATGTCGCCATTTACGGAGCTGCTGCTTTAGTCTGGAAAGAGCTGGAAAAATAAACTTCGAATCCTGCGGGTCAGGCTAAAACCTACCCGCAGGATTTTAATAATCAATCGAATAACCATAGCAAGGCAATTATAAGTAACCACTTCAACACCTTTTCCTCCCAATCTGTTTCCCTGCATTTCCCCCTATAACGATAGACAATCTGTATCTCTGTTATTGTTGAATTTTGCTTTTGTCGTTTTATTCCGGCCATATTCCTCAGACTTTGAATTGCAATTACAGTCGTCATTCTACTACTGTAATAATAATACAAAAATATACGACAAGTATAATCGTTATCATAGTGTACGGCCACATAATTTTCCCCTATATCCCCCCTATTCATTCTCAAAAGCTTACAATCAACCATTTTTCTTTCGCAGATAAGCGATCAGGCTTTGGCGTAATTCGTCCATAAATTTAGTCAGCTGTTCTCTCTCCTTCAATTGGCACATCAGCGAATCATAATTAGCCGGGAAATCGAGTCCCAGACAATCGGCCAAAAAACGCACCGTACCGATTTGTGTGACACTTTTACTATCACCTTCCAATTTTCCGGAAGCCAGCAAAGACAACGAAAGTTCCAACAATTCTGTCGGAGTCAATCTCAATTTATACTCCTGTTTCAGAAACGATTCGCGACAATAAAACAATTTTTGCTGACGTTCCAGGGAGGTATGCTGTAAAATCAGATAACGGGCGATCGTTTCCCGGGTAACTGCAGGCAAATCGTTCAGGGCAAGCAGGGCTCCCTGCTCGCGGATTGTCAGATACCGATGGGTCCAGCCAAAATTGTCGTCATAACGATACAATTGATTAAACTGGTTAAAGCGTTCCATAATCACTTTCATCAACACCGGATCTTTACCGGCCCGTTCGACCCAATCCGCTAAAAACGAAGTGCACATAATCTCCCCGATCATCAAATGACTGTTAAAGTCACTTATACTCCGGGCTTCATTAAACCAAACCTGATCTGTTTCCTCTTTATGAATAGTCACATCGGCATGCATAAGATTCTGCAAATAGACCAGTACTAAATTTAAAACTTCCATCTGAGTGTTCCTGAATATTCTCCTGAGATAACTTATGATGTCGTTTACCCCGGTAAACGACATTGTCATACCTCCAAAAGAATTCAAATTTATCGTACCGGAAAGTTTAGTTTATAAAATCTATAAAGTTCATAGCCCCTACGACACTTTTCAACAATCCCCAGCGATGTCATCCCGAACAAAATTCCGAAAGATACTATACCGGAGTCGATGAACTTTAAGTGCCGAAGCACAACTTTATAAACTTAAAAAACTAAATTAAAACGGCACGTTTTAATCATTTTTCAAGTAATCTTTTTGCCGACTTAGAAAAAACGCTTCCCTCCGAACTGATGGAATAAACACCCTCAGCCTACAACTATACAACAGTTGCAAATTTAATAGAAATATTCCTATTAACAATAAATAATATAAAATTCAATTACAAAATTTCTGATTCTCTCAAAATGATTTACACAACCTAGTGTAATTAGTATATAAAAAGCTTATTAAGTCTTTGAACCTTGCTGATACTTTTTTACAGCTGTTGAAACGAATGACCGGAACCGGAGGTTTCGTCAAGAGGATAGCGACAGAGACCAGAAACTTTATAAACCGATTTAAACCAACTTCTATTTCAGCTTCATTCCCCGGATAACAAAAGTTTTATCACACATTCTTCCTTAATTTACGGGTAATTGGAAATCTATATCTCGCTACCGATACATCGTTCGTACAATTACTAGCAGATGTCGGTATAAACAGAAAAAGGTCCCCGGAAAATTGCACCAATCCCCAGGAACCCTTTCTCAAATTAGGATAACACAAAAAGTTCTTTATTTCATCAGCTCCTTTTTCAACATCGGCATAAAATAACCACCGACAACAGAACGAGCCTAGAATCCGACCTGTTTAGCATCGGGTGTTTCGTGCCAATCGCTGATAGGCACACGGCTGCCCGTTTCGTTCGCATATTTATACACCGGAGCGATAAATTTCTGCATCGTCACAACATCCGGTGCCATCGTAGCCGTCCACATGATCCAATCGGATTTCGTATACGTACGGCGAGAATCCAAAGGTAATCCATAAAGATTCTGTTTGGTGAGATAATAAGCGATCTCTTTCTGAGCGACTTCTTTCGGAAAGATATTCAATCCCAGTAATTCATCCCATACCAGGTTGTATTTCTGACTCCAGGTACCGGCTTTATCGAAGGTCAATTTATAATGATCTCCGTCTGCAGCCATTTCTACCCATTTGCCGGCCATCTCTTTGGCTGCCTGAGTATATTTCTCAGCGATATCCTTTTTACCCAGCATTCCGGCCATTTTACCGTATCCGGCAATTCCCATAATCGCTTTGATCGAAAGATTGGCATTATGAGCAAAATGTCCGGCAAAGTCGTCCGTACAAAGCTGATTTTCAGGATCCAATCCTTTTTCCAATAAGAAATCAGCCCAAGTAGTCAACATATCCCAATGTTTAGCTGCATAATCCGCATTTCCTTCTTTATGAGCGATAGCGGTAGTCAGAATCAGCATATTTCCGGTTTCTTCCACCGGCATATCTCCACCGTAAGTCTGGCCGTTAGCCAAAGGATAGGTCCCCACATCGTGAGCGGCAAAAGGTTTACTCCATTTTCCGCTTTCACTGTATTCGAAAATGAAATTCATCAAGCCTTTAGCCAATTCGACATTGTATTTTAAGAATAAAGGTGATGAAGGATAGGTAATATCTACCGTACCGATCGAACCATTACTGAAATTTTCTTTCGAGAAGAACATCAGTTCCCCATTTCCGTTCGCCACCAATTTATGGGCGGCAATAGCCTGACGGTAAACCAAAGCACACAGCTCGGCATACTCTTTTCCTCCACAGGCAGCAGCTTCGTCCATCAGTTCACGGTCGAAACGATCGCAACGACTCAGTATAGTCCGGTAGTCTTTCTCAGCTGCAGCAAACTCCTGTTCGATCGTTACCTGACCGTTTTTCTTCCAATAAGGCATCAGATTTTTACCGAAATACTGGATAGAATACAAATCATCGTATCCGATCAATACATGCCCGGCCACTTTATCGGTCCCTACTTTTCCTAAATCCTCACTATAAGCCAGAGCAATCATCTCTTTATTCATATTTCCGGACAAATTACGATCGGCGGTATTTTCCACTTTTCCGTTAGCAGCAAATGCTTTTTTAGGAGTATAATAATCGGCGATCATCATAGCCGAACGATCCGAGGTATTTCCTACAAGATAAAAATATCCCCAATCGATACGCAAGTCGTCTCCCCGTTTGGCAAGTACCGGTTGTTCTTTCGTCCCCGCTTTCAGGAAGGTCTGTCCGTTCTTTTCCAACCGTTCACAAACCACCGGCTGACCGGTTTCGTTAACCGCCCACTGCGGAGTGGCTTCGATATACACCTGCACATCGTGTTGTTGTCCGTCTTTCGAGACTACTTCATAAGAAATATAATTTACCGGCCGAGCCATCAGATACAGATCGTCACACAACAGAGGTGCGGTAAAAGTCACATCCAACTGCACAGGTCCGGCTTCGAAAGCATACAGAGTCTGAGTAGGTAATACCATAGCAGACACCTGTTCAGCCTCCTGATCAAAGAACGTCTTATCGGGCTCCTTCACATACAATCCGAAATCCACATAACCACCGCCGGTTTTGTTTTTACAATAAGCAGCGATCACATTCTTTCCCGGTTTCAGGGTTTTCTTCACTTCGTCTTTCAATTCGGCCACAACATTATTGTGCCATTCATATCCGGTTTTTACAACCTGTTTCCCATTGATGTACAGTTCAAAGGTATCGTCATGAGAATATTTCAGGAAAACATCGGCATCCGACAAATCCTGATTCAGATCGAACTCCCGGCGCACCCAGATATCTTTGGTGGTCCACTCGGTACCCAGAAACAACATTTCAGGCGTACCGAAAGCCGCTTTTCCTTTCGTCCATCCTTTGGGATTGAAATCGACTTTTTCCCAACCTTTCTTCGGTTCTTTCAACGTATAATTTCCTTCCCAAGCCTCTACGGAAGCCATATCCACAATGGGATACAAGGGCAGATTTTCTTTTCCCATAAAACGATAACTCTTTCCATCCACCCGTACCACTCCGATCAACGGATGATTTTTACCGGTCCAGTGTTTTACAGGACTATCATACAAATTATCGGTTGTCGACCAGGCAGAAGTATAAGGGTCGATAGTCACCAGCGGATAAGCCGGAGCACGCAAATCGCTCTTCGGTTTTTCAGCTTCGGTACACGCGGTAAGCAAACAACTTGCCCCCAACACTAAATACAGTAATTTTCTCATTTTCATTTCAATCATTTCAAAATTATAGCATATTTCTACTTTCCCTGATCTCACCATTCCTCGCGTATATTTCCATCTTTATCCCTGAAAACCGTGCGGTCATTCGTAAATGTACCTTCGAATCTTCTATGATAAGGATACCCTTCGGGAGAAGTGTAAGTATAGCTGTAATTCATCTTCAGGGTCGTCGTGATCACCGATTTATTCTGTACCAATAAATCCGGAGATTCCGAAATGCTAATCCTATTCTGTGAAGCGTCACCTTCAGCCATCAAGTTGATTTCCGGAGTCATGGCAGTATAACTCAATGTACTGTCGCTATTGACCGTTACCTGAATCACATACTTGTCCCGATCCGTATCCGTTTCGTAAACCCCACCGGCATACATACGGCAGGTGTTGTAATTCAAAGTCGACAAAGTCAGATCCGTTGTCCAAGCCGTATAATCATCATTGTCTCCGGAATTATACACCTTTGCACCTGAGGGCGTATAGACATAAGAAAAATTATTCAGAATATTCAAATGAAACAAAGCCTTTCGGTATTTCGGCTCACCTACTTCATAATCCGACACGGAAGAAACCTCCAAAGGCAATACATAATCCTTGAACATATCCAGTCTGGACAAATCAAACTGAACAGACAGCAAAGCATACTCATCCCCTTTCTTAATGGTCACTTTTCCTTCATTCTCCAAAGTATAGCAATCTTCAGGTAACAACGTATAATAAAGCATAGTATCCTGGACGAAACGCTCATAATTATAATCATCCAACGTATCCGGGCATACCTTTACCTGAGCCTCTACATCTTTCGACAATACGGAAGTTCCACTGATTGAAATCGTAATTTGAGTGTTTACCGTTCCATCTTCCGGATATTCCACCCGCAAATCCTGGAAACCGTTCTCCGCAATCACCACCCGCTTGACAAACAGCTCATCGGGAAGATCATTGTTGCAAGCAGCAACCGTCATTCCCAATATGTACAAAAATAACAGTCTGTATTTCATCATTTTCATCATATTTAAATTAAAAATTAGCGTTCCCATCCCGGATTCTGCTGCAATTTAACATTCCGGTCCGTTTCGTTCTTAGGAATCGGCCACAAATACATCTTATCCATCCATCTCTTCTGTACCCGGGATATGACAGTCTCTTTATAGAAATCCTCTCTCTTGCTGGAAGTGATATTGATATTGAAGCCCTTGATCGGTCCGACCTCCTCTGTAGGAGCATCTTTCCAGCGACGTAAATCGAAATAACGGGCACTTTCGGCGAACAGTTCGATCTGGCGTTCCCGTTTCAGAGTAACTCTAAATTGAGCCGCATCGTCATAATTGTCAGCATCCGGCAAACCGGCCCGGAAACGCACCTGACTGAAAGCACTACGCATTTTCTCCACATTCCGGCTCACGGTAAAGAATACTCCTGAGTAAGTTCATTCAAAGCTTCGGCATACCATAACAATACATCAGCATAGCGAATGGTCGGCTCCACTTTATAAGTCTGATAGACAGCCCCGGAAGTCTGCCAGGTATCATCCGGATGATAATATTTAAACAGACCGATTCCCGTAAAAGGACAAAATTCGGGTTCGCTGGAAGTTTTCCCATTTTCTCCCCCCCGATAATAATTACAAGGCTTGTTTTGAATATCTACAGTGCCATTCTGGTTTTTATATGCATTTTCGCTCTCCCACACACAACCGTTAAAGGAAATCGAGGCATAGAAACGAGGCTCCCGGTTTCCAAAACGCCGGCTCACCTGATATTTTTCCTCAGAAGCGCGATTAACAAACTTATAAACACTATCTGCATCGTCTGCAGTAATAAAACCGTCTTCATGATAAGGATAGCCCTCACTGGCATTGTCCTTATCCCGGCCATCGAACATATAATAAGCATCTACCTGTTTCAGACTAACGGCATTCGTATTCCAACCGTCCCAACCGCTATTGTGGGGATAAGAATGTTTTACCAGATCGATCAGATCTTCCCCTCCGGTGGCTCCCGCATTATTAAACTGTCGGTAAAAGATAAATTCCCGATTATCTTTCATATCCCGGATTGCCCCATTAAACAACTGACGATAAGATTCATACGGATCGATTCCTCCGCATCCGTAAGGAAATTCCCGAGACCGCACTTCAGCTGGGGGCAATACAGTTTCTTCACTGACTGGCACCGTATAAAGTTCATACCATCCAGTATTGATCACCTCCTCGGCGGCAGCGGCAGCCCGTGCCCATTTCCGTTCATCGTAATTCTGATTGATCAAAGGATTTCCAGCCTCATCTTTCAGTTCAAAGAGATCATGATTACCGTTATACAAAGGGCTGGCTGCATACAGCAATACCTTTGCCCGAGCGGCCAAAGCCGCCCCTTTGGTCGCCATTCCCAGATAAGCAGTACTTCTTTCCTGTTCCAAATGGATGGCAGCCTCCTCAAATTCAGCTACAATATAATCCACACATTCGTCATATGTATTACGCGGAGTAGACAATTCTTCATAACTCAGATTTATATCCAATCCTTCATCCGGAAGCAAAGGTACCGGTCCCCACTGCTTGATCAGCATCCAATAAAAATAGGCACGAAGAAAACGGGCCTGCGCTTTATAATCCTCAATCTGATCGTTGGTCAACTCCGTACATTGATCCACATTCGATATAAATGTAGAAGCTTCACGAATACCGCAATACAGATTTCCCCAACGGTCTTCATTCAGCATTTTGGAAGGACTATACTCACAATTCTGATAAGACTGACATGGAACGGTAGCGGTCCGGTCGCCATAAAACAAATCATCGGAGGCAAAATTGAAGCCACTACTCATTTTATTGCAGATCTCCCGATTAGCATCCAGACGGGAATACACTTTCCACAACCATTGTTCTGTCGTACTTCGTTTGGTGAAGACGGAATCCAGCTGATACAAGTCGTTGAAATATTGATCGACATCCAGAAAACCGTTGCAAGAGGCCAATCCCCATGAAGCGATTCCGACAAGAATATATAAGATGTATTTTTTCATATTGTTCAATTTTATGTTAGAAATTCACCGTAACGCCGACGGTCAGGTTTTTCTGAAGCGGGTATTTGGCCCCGTCACTGCTATTCAGTTCCGGATCCCACCATTTGAACTTATCCCAAATCGCCAGATTATTTCCGATAAAATAGAAACGGACATTTTCCATCAGCCATTTGCGGGTCAACTTATTCGGCAAAGTATATCCGAATTCAACATTTTTCAGACGCAGATAACGGGCATTCCGCAACCAAAAAGTTGACTCTTGGTAATTATTGGCATTTCCGTCGTAACTCAAACGCGGAAATACTGCATTTTGGCGTTCGGTAGAGGCACTACCGGAAATATCCCGGGAAATCCAGCGATCACTTTCATTGGCTACCTGTTTCAGGATATTTCCATAATCTCCATCAACAAAGGGATAAACACCCGAGCCGTTAATAAAGAAACTATTATTTCCCGATCCTTGCAACAAAACACCCAAATCAAAGCCTTTCCACTGCAAATTCAAACCGAAACCGTAAGTCAGTCCGGGAGTTTCCGTATATCCGATAGGCACCTTGTCTTTAGTATCAATAATACCGTCCCCGTTCACATCTTTATATTTAATATCTCCTGGCATCAACGTTTCCCCAAAATCCTGTCTAGGACTATGATCAATATCAGCCTGGTCCTTAAAAAATCCAATGGCAACAAGCCCCCGGCGCTGTCCCAGCCGGTATCCCTTGGTCATCTGATAATATAAAGCATTAGCCGCTTCATCATAATCCAGCACTTCAGTTTTCGAATAGGTCAGATTACCACGTACCGTGAGAAAAAAATCTCCGAACTGATGACTGTATTTCAACGTACCGTCCACACCCTTATTCAACATCTTACCGACATTTGCCCAAGGTTGAATATTGGTATCCGCCACATCATATCCGGCTGTATAGGGAATATTCCCCCGTTTCATAAAAATTTTTTCCCGTTTGTCTCTAAAGATATCAATGACAAAAGTAAAGTCATCGGCTACTGTCAAATCTATAACAAAATTGTGCTTTCTGGCTACTTCCCAAGTCAAACCGGAAGTTCCCAAAGTTGCAATCCGGATTCCCCCTTTATTGGTAACTCCCAAATTCCCGAAATGATAGTTACCATCATTCTGCAAAGTAGTGATATAAGGGAAACGCTTGTCGTCACTCATCTTGTCATTTCCAACCTCTCCGAAGGAATAGCGCAGTTTCAACTGGTTCAACCAGCCTACATGGTCTTTAACAAATTTCTCATTGGACACCATCCATCCGAAAGCCACAGCCGGAAAAAAACCGAAGCGCTTATTTTTTTCGAAGTTTTCAGAACCGGTATATCCGAAATTAAATTCGGCAAAATAACGTTCGTCATAGGCATAAGTAGCCCTGCCGGAGAAAGCCGCATTACGGTATGGCACAGCCTTGAAAACATTTTCCGTAGAGTTCTCTGAGTTAAAAGCATCGCTTTTTGACTGTGCATAGAAGAAAAAGAGGGCTCCCACCCGATGCTTTTCCCCAAAAAGCCGGTCGTAACTCAGGTTGATTTCTCCGTAATAACGGCGATTGCCGTTAGATACGGTACTCTGTTCCATAGAAGTAGCCTCCGCCACCCTTCTCAATACAAGATCTCCGTGATTATCCCGATTGGGTTCGGCTTTGTAAAGCTCGGGTTGCCGCAAACGGGAAATCTCGTGATAATTGTATGCATCATAAGAAAAACGACCGTAAAACTTCAATCCTTCGGTAATAAAATTCAAATCCTGACGCAACCCCAAATTAGTTTCCACCTTGTTTTCCCATTTGGTCTTATACCCCGTCTGTGTCAGCAATACATAAGGGTTCATTGTATTTCCGGTACCATATGTCGCCCACTGTCCGGTGGAATATTTAATAGGCACGGTCAATGCCGTCAGGCGCGACAGCGACCCCCAGATATCATCCGAACTGGAACCCGGTTTGTTTTGATCTACAATCCATCCGCCGACTCCCAATTCCAAAATTGTCGTCTTCGTAATGTTGACATCCACATTCGAACGGAAATTATACCGTTTATAATTGGCATTGGTCTTATAACGGTTCAAATTATCAGTCTTATACATCCCGTCTTCATTATAATAGGCTCCGGACAGATAGTAGCGGGCAGTAGGTCCACCGCCGCTTATACTCAACATAGCCCGATAATTGTTTGTCGTATTTTTCAATACCTCATCCTGCCAGTCCACATTCGGATAAAGATCCGGATCCAGTCCATAACGGATAATATCTAATTCTTCATTGGAATACAAAGGTTCCATATTCCGGGTGAGCCGTGCCTCATTGGCCAATTGTGAATAGTTAACAGCATCGACATATTCAGGCATCCGGGTGGGACGCTGATTACCGTATTCTGCCTTGAAATTGATCTTCACTTTTCCTTCCTGACCCTTTTTGGTCGTGATCAACAAGACTCCATTGGCACCACGCTGACCGTAAATAGCCGTTGCAGACGCATCTTTCAATACGGAAAAAGACTCGATATCCTCGGCATTGATCTCGTTAAAATCGCGCTCAATTCCATCTACCAATACCAAAGCCCCGTCGTTGGCACCAAAAGTACTTTTACCCCGAATCCAGAAAGTAGAACCGTTTTCTCCTGGTTCTCCGCTCTGCTGCATGGCTATGATACCGGCGACATTACCGGCCAAAGCATTACTTAAATTAGCCGTCGGCATTTTCATTGTTTTGACATCAACAGTAGTGATCGCCCCGACAACACTGGCTTTACGCTGCACTCCGGCACCCACCACCGTCACTTCCTCCAAAGCTTCGGAGGTAATCTTCATGACAATATCGATTTTTTCACGTCCGGAAACAGCGACTTCCTGTTTATCATAACCGACAAAACTAAATATCAATACTTCATTCGACTGAGTCTTAATTACATATTTTCCGTCCAGATCCGTCACCACTCCAAATCCAGGCTGGTTTTTCACAACCACATTCACCCCTACCAGAGTTTCTCCCTTTTCATCTCTTACTGTACCAGAGACAGTAATATCTTTCTGAGCAAACAAGCTGACCGCCATCAGCAATAAACTCACAGAAAGCATTATTTTCTTTAGGCAATTCATATTTTCTTCGCTTACAATACTTATTCTACTACAATTTTACGGATACGCTGATTGTCCCTATCGGCCACATATATCGTTCCTGTCTCTAAATCGACTGTTAGCCCTGAAGGTTGGCGGAACTGTGATTTCAAAGGTTTTCCGTCGACATATCCTTCTGTTTTCGGCTGACCGGCATAGGTTGTCACTTGAAAACTTCCGGGGGCATTCTCAACAATCCGACGAATAATGTGATTATTCCTGTCGGCCAGGAAATAATCCCCATCCGGACCGGCTACCATCTGACAAGGAGTATTCAGCCAGGCAGCAGTCCCCACCCCGTCTCGATAATCGGCATCCGCACCCAGGTTGTCGTCATGCATCTTGCCGATAATAGGTGTCCATCCCCCCAAAACTCTGGTATTCAAATTATAATCCGCCACCGCGATATAAGATCCGTTCCGCACAACAGCAAACAATTTCTTGCCATCCAGCGACCAGCAGAAATAAAGTTCTTTGCTTTCTCCCATATCTTCTCCCATATGTTCAACTTTTCCTTCTTTAAAATTATACCGATAGGTGATTCCTCTACCGAAGCTGTTGAAAAACAATTCGCCGGTAACAGGATTTACAGCCACCGTATTACATTGATTAGTACCGGTCACCACTTCGGTCAAATCCTGAAAACTATTATTGCGAGTCGAAATGAAAAAAGCCGCTTTATTGACATCGCCGTCATCCTGAGCCAGAAACAAGGTATCCTGGCTCATGGAAAAACAAATAGACCGGAAACGTCCCTGACGATCCTTATTGCTTCTTCTGAAACCGGAAGTTACCTCATCTCCATTGATAATCCGCAGTCCCTGATTATCGGCTGTCCCTTCCTGATCACCTTCCAGTACATAAATCACCCCTTCGTCATCGATCGTCATATAATGAGGACAATCATAACGGGCCGCCTCATCACTGCTACCCAAACGCACTCCATCCAGCGTTTCCCGGTCACCGGTCCCGCTATAAGTGGAGACATTCTCCTGTATCTGATAACTAAATTCCGTTTTACTGGAATCTTTCCTCACCGATCCTTCTGCTCCAACCTCCACATAAATCCGTCCGGTATCCGAACGGGCAGCAACAACGGCATAAATATGATTTCCGTCACTTCCGATAATGGAGGCTTCCCTGCGGCTTTTTCCTACCATAACCTTAATAAGTTCCTTTTCTGTTCCAAAATTCCGACCACTAATGACCAATTGAGTACCCGCCCCCCGGTATCCGGACTGAAACCGGTTATCTGTACGGGTATCCCGGGATCAAAAACCATTTTTGCCTCGTCATCCTGACAATTAGCCAAAAACAGTGCCACTAAAATCATTGGAATAAAGCACAACCTATTCCTGCATTTCGATTTAACATCCTTATCTTTCATATTTGCTATTTTTAGTGAAAAATATATAATCCCCCGAAAACGTTTGACTA
>OLFT01001636.1_pt1 | contig 22617 bp, 15 predicted proteins | sample 1604921 | NCBI WGS metagenome assembly OLFT01 (sample SAMEA3888897, study PRJEB22519) | human gut metagenome | biome: human gut; feature: human-associated habitat; material: faeces | place: Denmark | collected 2013 | reverse complement strand
ACAGCATTTCCGATTGGGCCGGGCAGTCCATGACCTGGGCCGTGAACGCTGGCATTCTGTCTGGCCGGGGCAATAACACCCTGGCTCCCACAGCTGGCGCCACTCGTGCCGAAATGGCCGTGATGCTCCAGCAGTTTGTCAAGTTGATGGAGAAGTAAAAACAACGATCCCCCAGCGGTTTACAGGCCGCTGGGGGATTGACAAACTTCCAAATCATGTTATACTGAATATAGAAGAGGCGCTGCTCTAGTTTGAGTTAGTCCCTCCCGTAGTTGCATAAGTAACCGCCGGACTGTGTGGGACAGGGGCGGTTACTTCTTTTTGTTTTGCAGAAACAAGTTAATGATACCAACGACCAAAATGCCGATCTGGATCAGATCAGAATACGTGACCATCTGCATCACCTCCTCCCTACAAAGTCGGGAGACGAAGGGGACAGGTTGACCTTGGCTCTCCCTGTGAGAGAGCTGGCACGGCGCAGCCGTGACTGAGAGGGCTAAAACTTTCCCCAAAACAACGCGCCTGTGTGGATATTTTCTTGGAAATCCACGCAGGCGCGTTTTTGTGTTTGATTTAAAGCCCCAAGATCTCGGTGGCGATGGCGAAGTAGATGAGCAGGGACAGGGCGTCTACCACGGTAGTGATGAAGGGGGCGGCCATGACGGCGGGGTCGATGCCGATCTTCTCTGCCGCCATGGGCAGGGTGCAGCCCACGATCTTGGCGCAGACCACGGTACACATCAGGGTCAGACAGACCACCAGGGCCACGGACACGGTGACCTGGGGGTTGTGCATCAGCATCCGGTCCACCAGCATCATCTTCACGAAGTTGGCCCCCGCCAGACACACGCCGCACAGCAGGGCCACGCGCAGCTCTTTCCACACCACGGCCAACATGTCGGAAAACTCCACCTCGCCCAGGGACAGGGCGCGGATGACGGCTACCGACGACTGGGAGCCGGAGTTGCCGCCGGTGCCGGAGAGCATGGTGATGAAGGACGTGAGCACCACGCAGGCGGCCAGAGCGCTTTCAAAGTGGGTGATGATCATGCCGCTGAAGGTGGCCGACAGCATGAGCATCAGCAGCCAGGGGATGCGGGAGCGCCAGGTCTCGAACACGCCGGTCTTCAGATAGGGCTTGTCGCCGGGCAAAATAGCCGCCATCTTCTCGAAGTCCTCGGTGGCCTCCTCCTCCATAACGTCCATGGCGTCGTCGAAGGTGATGATACCCACCAGGCGGTTCTCCCCGTCCACCACGGGCAGGGCAGACAGGTCGTATTTGGAGAACATCTGGGCCACGTCCTCTTTGTCCTCGTGGGTGGTGACAGAGATGACGTTGGTCTCCATGATGTCTTTTATCTTGGTCTCGTAGGGGGAGAGCAGCAGGGTCTTTACCGTGACCACGCCCAGCAGCACCCGGTTCTGGGTGACATAGCAGGTGTACACCGTCTCCTTGTCCAGACCGACTTTTCGGATGCGGGCGAAGGACTCCTCCACCGTGGCGTTGGGGTGGAGATAGATAAACTCCGTGGTCATGATGGAACCGGCGGAGTCCTCCGGGTATTTCAGCAGCTGGTTGATCTGGCTGCGGGTGGACGCGTCGGTGTTGCGCAGGATACGGGAGACCATGTTGGCGGGCATGTCCTCGATGATGTCCACGGTATCGTCCAGGTAGAGCTCGTCCAGAACTTCCCGCAGCTCCTTGTCGCTCAGGGCGTTGATGATCTTCTCCTGATCCTCGCTGTCCTCCAGATAGGTGAACACGTCGGCGGCCACGTCCTTGGGCAGCAGCCGGAAGACCACCACCTGCTGGTCGGGCTCCAGCTCGTCCAGAAATTCGGCGATGTCCACCTCGTTCATCTCGTCCAGGTGGGCCCGCAGGGCGCGGAACTGCTTGGTCTTCACCAGCTCCAGCAGCAGCTCCTCGTCATAATTTTCGTGCATGGGGGTTTTTCCTCCTTCCTTTCATGAAAAGGAAGCAGGGCGCAAAAATACCGCGGGACAATATCGTTTTAGCAACGTGGGAATCCGTTCCCCTCGTCTGTGGACGGAAGAAACGGATTGCCACGTCACCCCGTTGGGGTTCCTCGCAATGACAGGATGCTCGCCGATATTGTGCCGCTTTTCAGGGGGTGACAGAGTGGGGACACAAAGGGGGCCCGTCCAGCTCTGCCGCCGCCCGCTCGCAGCAGCGCGCCTGCTCCCGGTGACGACTTCGGCCTTCCATTTGGTTCCCACATCCTTTCCCGCTTAGACAAGCAAAAACTTTTGGCTAAGACCAGCAACGCTATTTTAGCCGCTTAAAAATATTATAATCCCCTTCCCCGGGGTTTGCAAGCCGGGGAAGGGGAAAAACGCGCAAAATCTGTGTGTGGTTTGGGTAAAGCGGCCCGTCAGCCCACGGTGACGGTGGCAGAGCGGCCCACGATGTTGATGTAGGACGGCCCCACCCCCAGGCGCAGGGGGTTCCCGGCGGCGTCTAAATAGGTCATGGGGCTGCTGTCGCTGCTGCGGGACCAGGTGATGTCCTGCACCCGCCCGTCACAGAAGAGCTGACCGGAGCCGGTGCCCGTGGTGCGCACGGACTGGCGGCCCTTGTCGTCCCCCTTGATGGCGGACACGTCGGTGCGCAGCACCAGGACGTTCTTCACCTGGACCTGCTCCCCGGTGTTGCCGTCCACATAGGCCGAGCCGTATTCCGACACCCGGTAAAGCCCGGCCTGGGCGTCGTAAGTGAACACGCCGGTCTTATAGTCGGAAAAGCGCACGGACACGGTCTCCGCCGGATCGCCCGAGGCGGTCTCCCCCTCCATCAGGAAGGAGACGGGGTAGGAGAAGCCGTCTTTATGCTCCAGACGGATGCCATAGGTGGGCAGCAGATTTTGAATGGTCTGGCCGGAGGTGAGGACGGAGTGCTCCAGGCCCATGGTCTTTTTCCGGGTCTTGTCCCGCCAGAACAGGGTGCCCTCGTAGGGGCCGTTGACGCAGTCCAGGGCGGTGACGCCCATGTTTTTGATGGCGGAGTAAGCCTGGGGGCTGCCCCCGGCGTGGAGAAACACCGCATCGTGGCCCCGGGCCAGGGAGACATAGTAATCCCGGGCCGAGCGCACCGAGCCTAAGTCGCCCACGCCCTCCACCGACTGGAACACCGCCATCATCCGGGTGATGCCCCCCTCGGCGGGCAGCTCATAGATGAGGTCGGCCTGGGACACCCCCAGCTGGGGCAGGGCCTTTTTCAGGTTGTTGAGCATAATGGCCACGGGCCGGGCATTGGCCAGGTCCACGGCGCTGCCCTCCCCGGTGAGGGGGTTGGTATAGGGCAGGACGGGCTCGGGTTCGGGCTCCGGTTCCGGCTCCTCCACGGGGGCGATGACGGAGACGGACGGCTCATCCGGCATGGAGGAGGACGCGGCGGGGGAGTCCCCCTTTCCACAGGCGGACAGCAGACCGGCTGTCAGGACCAGAGAGAGCAGCAGGGCGAGGGGCTTTTTCATGGCGGGGGCCTCCCTTTTCATCCGATTTGCGCCGGGGCGCAGACGAGGTTTTGCTCTGTCTTCTATCATACTGTCCCCGGCGGCGTTCTGTCAACCGAGACGGCGAGACTTGACGGAAGAAAATGAATGAAAAAATGCAATTCTCACGCCTCCGGCGGTTGACAGGTGGGGGAGGAGGTGCTATAGTTCATTTGTACAATTACATTAGGGCACATTAAAAAACTGTTAAAAAACCGTCAAAAAACACAAAATCAGAATGTGTGCCGGGGAAACGGGGTGGTGCCTGCGCCTCGTCCGGTGCTGCGTCAGGAGGAGGAGTTGCCTTGAGTCGTTTGTCCATTGAAACGCCGGACCGGGCCCAAACCGTTTTGGGGGGCCTGCGCCGGGACATGGGCCGGCGCATCAGCGCCAGCCAGCCGGGACTTTGCCCGGTGGACATGTCATTGAACTTTTTGCGCCTTTGTCATGCACAGACCTGCGGAAAGTGCGTGCCCTGCCGGGTGGGATTGAGCCAGCTGGCCGACCTCATCGAGCAGGTGCTGGACCGCACCGCCACCAAAGAGACCATCGACCTCATCGAGGCCACCGCCCGGGTCATTGCCGATTCCGCCGACTGCGCCATCGGGTACGAGGCCGCCCACATGGTGCTCAGGGGCGTGCGGGGCTTCCGGGAGGATTTTGAGGAGCACGCTTTTCACGGCCGGTGCATCTGCGCCCTGAGCCACCCCGTCCCCTGTGTGTCCGTCTGCCCGGCCCATGTGGACGTACCCGGCTATGTGGCCCTGGTGCGGGAGGGCCGTTACAGCGACGCGGTGCGGCTCATCCGCAAAGACAACCCCTTCCCCTCCGCCTGCGCCTATGTGTGCGAACACCCCTGCGAGGCCCAGTGCCGCCGCCGCATGGTGGACGACGCAGTGAATATCTGCGGGCTGAAGCGCTTTGCCGTGGACCACGGGGAGGATACCCCCGTGCCGGAAAAGGCCCCGGAGACGGGCAAGACGGTGGCCATCATCGGCGGCGGCCCCGGCGGTCTGACGGCCGCCTATTACCTGACCCTGATGGGGCACAAGGTCACCGTGTACGAGCAGCGGCCCAAGCTGGGCGGCATGCTGCGCTATGGCATCCCCGACTATCGCCTGCCCCAGGAGGTGCTGGACCGGGACATCGACTATATCCTGTCCGCCGGCATCGCCGTCCACACCGGCGTGTCCATCGGAAAAGATTTGACCATGGCGGATATCCAGCGCAGCTTTGATGCGGTGTATATCGCCATCGGCGCCCACAACGACAAAAAGCTGGGCCTGGAGGGCGAGACATCCAAAAACGTGGTCAGCGCCGTGGAGCTGCTGCGGGGCATCGGCGAGGGCAAGGCCCCCGACTTCACCGGCAAAAAGGTCTGCGTGGTGGGCGGCGGCAACGTGTCTATGGACGCTACCCGCACCGCTCTGCGCCTGGGGGCAGAGAGCGTCACCTGTGTCTATCGCCGCCGGGTGGAGGATATGACCGCCCTGGCCGAGGAGATCGAAGAGGCCATGGCTGAGGGCTGCCAGATCCTGCCCCTTCAGGCCCCCTCCCGCATCGAGGCCGACGAGAACGGCTGCGTGTGCGCCCTGTGGACCCGGCCCCAGCACATCGGCCCCTATGGCAATGACGGGCGGCCCAAGCCCGTGGCCGCCGACGCGCCGGAGTTCCGCATCCCCTGCGACTATGTCATCGTGGCCATCGGCCAGGCCATCGAGGCCAAGCCCTTTGAGGCTGTGGGCGTGACCACCCAGCGGGGGGCCATCCAGGCCGACCTGACCAGCGCCGTGCCCGGACTGGACAACGTGTTCGCCGGCGGCGACGCCGTCTCCGGCCCCGCCACCGTGATCCGCGCCGTGGCCGCCGGTAAAGTGGCCGCTGACAACATCGACGCCTATCTGGGCTTTGACCACAAGATCCACACCGACGTGGAGATCCCTCCCGCCCACCTGACCAACTCGCCCCCCTGCGGCCGGGTGAACCTGAAAAACCGCCATCTGGACTGCTACTGCGGTGACTTCACCCTGCTGAAGGAGGGCATGACCCTGGAGGAGGCCCAACAGGAGGCGGGCCGCTGCCTGCGCTGTGACCACTTCGGCTATGGCATCTTTAAGGGAGGGAGGAACACGGAATGGTAACGCTGACCATCGACGGACGCACCGTCCAGGCCCAGGAGGGGGCCACCATTCTGGAGGCGGCCGCCCAGGCCGACATCCATATCCCTCACCTGTGCTACTTAAAGGGGATTAACGAGATCGCCGCCTGCCGGGTGTGCTGCGTGGAGGTAGAGGGCGAGCGGGCCATGGTGACGGCCTGCAACAACCCGGTGAAGGAGGGCATGGTGGTCCACACCAACTCCCCCCGGGTGCGCACCACCCGGCGCATCAACGTGGAGCTCATCCTGTCCCAGCACGACTGCAAGTGTGCCACCTGCGTGCGCAGCGGCAACTGCCAGCTGCAGACCATCGCCAACGATCTGGGCATCGTGAAGGTCCACTATGAGACCCAGCTGCCCCGGGGCCTGCGGGGGGCCTGGACCACCACCTTCCCCCTGTATCACGACTATAAGAAGTGCATCAAGTGTATGCGCTGCATCCAGGTGTGCGACAAGGTGCAGACGCTGAGCATCTGGGACGTATCCGGCACCGGCGGACGCACCATGATCGACGTGTCTGGAAACCGGGTCATGAAGGACTCGGACTGCGCCCTGTGCGGCCAGTGCATCACCCACTGCCCCACCGGCGGCCTGCGGGAGCGGGACGACACCATGGAGGTGTTCTCCGCCCTGGCCGACCCGGACAAGATCACCGTGGTCCAGGTGGCCCCCGCCGTGCGCACCGCCTGGGGCGAGGCCTTCGGTCTGCCCCGGGAGCAGGCCACCATGGAGCGCATGGCCGCCGCCCTGCGCCGCCTGGGCTTTGACTATGTGTTCGACACCAACTTCACCGCCGACCTGACCATCATGGAGGAGGGCAGCGAGTTCCTCCACCGGCTGAAGTCCGGCGGCCTGACCCGGTGGCCCATGTTCACCAGCTGCTGCCCCGGCTGGGTGCGGTTCTTAAAGGGCCAGTACCCCGAGCTGGTGGGCCAGCTGTCCAGCGCCAAGTCCCCCCAGCAGATGTTCGGCAGCGTGGCCAAGAGCTGGTTTGCCCAAAAGCTGGGGGTGGAGCCGGAGAAGATCTGCTGCGTGTCCATCATGCCCTGCGTGGCCAAAAAGGCGGAGTGCGAGCTGCCCACCATGGCCACCCAGCACGGCCCCGACGTGGACTGGGTGCTGACCACCCGGGAGTTTGTGCGGATGCTCCGGGCCGACCAGCTGGACCCCAAGTATCTGCCCGAGGAGCCCCTGGACAGCCCCATGGGCGTGGCCACCGGCGCGGGCGTGATCTTCGGGGCCACCGGCGGCGTGATGGAGGCCGCCCTGCGCACCGCCGCCTATCTCCTCACCGGGGAGAACCCGGCCCCCGATGCCTTTGCCCAGGTGCGTACCGGCCCCGGCCTGCGGGAGGCCACCTACGAGGTGGCTGGCATCCCCGTGCGCTGCGCCGTAGTCAGCGGACTGGGCAATGCCCGGGCCCTGATGGAGCAGCTGAAGGCGGGCAAGGTCCACTATGACTTTGTGGAAGTGATGGCCTGCCCCGGCGGCTGCGTGGGCGGCGGCGGTCAGCCCATCAGCTGCGAGGACAAGGAGCTCTACGGCGAGCGGGGCCAGCGGCTGTACGCCCTGGACAAGAGCGCCCCTGTGCGCTTCTCCCACGAGAACCCCCAGGTGCAGGCCCTGTACCGGGAGTATCTGGGCGCGCCCCTCAGCGAGAAAGCGGAGGAGCTGCTCCACACCGACCACGAGGGCTGGAAGATGCCCGGCGAACAGCTTTAAGCGTTGAACCAAGACAAACAGCGGCGTTCCCACACACGGGAGCGCCGCTGTCTTTTAGGTTTTTGTAGGTTTCGCGCTGCGGCGATAGATTACCGACCAGAACAGGTTCACCAGCACCCAGCCGACGCCGGTGGCCAGGGCCACGGCCAGAGCTGCCAGGGCGGCGGCGGCCCGGCCCACTTCACAAACATGGGTCGGGGGTGTGTCGCATGTTGGGGAGGGGGAGGGGCTTAGTAGGCCACGCCCCAGTAGATCATGTGCTTGGCGGGCTTGCCGCAGCAGACGCAGACGTCGTCCACCTTCTCCTGCTTCAGGGGCATGCAGCGGGAGGTGACACCGGCCTGCTCCTTCATCTTCAGCTCGCAGTCCAGCTCGCCGCACCACATGGTCTTGGCAAAGCCGCCCTCGGTGTCCATGAACTGCTTCACCTCGTCCAGGGTGTGGCACACCTTGGTGTGGTCCTCCAGGTTCTTCTTGGCCCGCTCGTACAGGCCGTTGTGGACGGAGTCCAGCAGCTCCTGGACGCGGGTCTCCAACTCGTCCAGGCTGACGAAGACCTTCTCGCCGGAGTCACGGCGGCAGATGCAGCACTGGTTCTTCTCCATGTCCTTGGGGCCGATCTCCACACGCAGGGGCACGCCCTTCATCTCGTACTGGGCGGCCTTCCAGCCCATGGACTGGTCGCTGTCATCCATCTGGGCCCGGACGCCGGCGGCCTTCAGGCGGCTTAGCAGGGCGGCGGCGGCGTCCAGCACGCCGGGCTTGTGCATGGCCACGGGGATGACCATGGCCTGGATGGGGGCGATGCGGGGGGGCAGGACCAGGCCGTTGTTGTCGCCGTGGGTCATGATGATGCCGCCGATCATGCGGGTGGACACGCCCCAGCTGGTCTGGTGGGGGTGGTGGAGCTGGTTGTCCTTGCCGGTGAAGGTGATGTCAAAAGCCTTGGCAAAGCCGTCGCCGAAGTAGTGGCTGGTGCCGGACTGGAGGGCCTTGCGGTCGTGCATCATGCACTCCACGGTATAGGTCTCCTCAGCGCCGTTGAACTTCTCCTTATCCGTCTTGCGGCCCCGGACCACGGGCATGGCCAGCACGTTCTCCAGGAAATCGGCATAGACGTTCAGCATCCGCATGGTCTCTTCCCGGGCCTCCTCGGCGGTGGCGTGCATGGTGTGGCCCTCCTGCCACAGGAACTCCCGGTGGCGCAGGAAGGGGCGGCTGGTCTTCTCCCAGCGCAGGACGGAGCACCACTGGTTATACAGCTTGGGCAGGTCCCGGTGGGAGTGGATGACGTTTTTATAGTGCTCGCAGAACAGGGTCTCGCTGGTGGGACGGATGCAGTAGCGCTCCTCCAGCTTTTCGCTGCCGCCCATGGTGACCCAGGCGCACTCGGGGGCAAAGCCCTCCACATGGTCCTTCTCCTTCTGGAGCAGGGACTCGGGGATGAGCATGGGCAGGTATACGTTCTCGTGCCCGGTCTCCTTGAACTTCTGGTCCAGGGCGTGCTGGATGTTCTCCCAGATGGCGTAGCCATAGGGGCGATAGATGAACATACCCTTGATGGAGGAGTAGTCAATGAGCTCTGCCTTTTTGCACACGTCGGTGTACCACTGGGCAAAGTCCACCTCCATGTCGGTGATCTGCTCCACCTGCTTCTTGTTGGAGTTCTGAGCCATAAATATTTCAGTCCTTTATAAATAAGAATGATCGAAAAAACTCGTGTCCTTTATTGTATGGATTCAGGTGGAAAAAGTCAAGCGCTTGGGACAAGTTCGGCGGGGATTTTCCCTCTTGTTTGAGGGGGAGAGGCGTGGTATACTTCGGTCATGACATCTCATTTGACACCAAAAGGGGGAGCGCATATGGACGCGCAGGAGAGAAGACAGGCCATCGCCCGGCGACTGGAGGAGGCCAGCGGGCCGGTGAGCGCCGCCGTTTTGGCCCGGGAGCACTCCGTCAGCCGCCAGATCATCGTGGGGGACATCGCCCTGCTGCGGGCGGGGGGGATGGACATCGCCGCCACCCCCAGGGGCTATGTGCTGCCCGCCCCCGCCGCCGGACTGGTGCGCACCCTGGCCTGCCGCCACCGGGCCGACCAGATGGAGGAGGAGCTGAACGCCATGGTGGACCAGGGCTGCACCGTGCTGGACGTGATCGTGGAGCATCCCATCTATGGCCAGCTCACCGGCCAGCTGCAAATTTCCAGCCGCTATGACGTGGGCCAGTTCGTCCAGCGCTGCCGCCGCCAGGAGGCCGCCCCCCTGTCCCAGCTCACCGAGGGCATCCACCTCCACACCGTGGCCTGCCCCAGCCAGGAGGCCTATGACCGGGTGCGGGAGAGTTTGAGTAAGCTGGGGTTTTTGCTGGAGGAGAAGTAAACCCCTGGGGCAGCCCTCTCAGTCGCGGCTGCGCCGCGCCAGCTCTCCCACAGGGAGAGCCAAGTAGGGGCGGATGTCCTGTCAAGAGCAACATGGTTTACAGATTGTGCAAGCACATGGTTTACACATTTTCTCTTGGGTCATCTACCAAACGATAGATACGCTTCATGGTATAGGCCCGCTTTTCCAGGTCAATACGCCCGATTCGGAATTGCCGGAAAAGCAGGGTGATCTGGCCCGGAAGATGGGATTCACGGACCGCTATATACTTGCCGCGAAAGGCTTCGCTGAGGAAATAGCCCTGTCCTTCAAAACTGAAATAGCCGGTCTCCTTGACTTTGCACAGCCGACAATCGGCGCTGTACTCCCAGTCAGATATCCGTGTGGGAAATGCTCTTTGGCTCTTGCTGTAAACGCTTGCAGGTACGGCAAGGTCCAGGGCACTATGCGGGCGCACAGTATTGTAAAACGTGCGGTAAGCATCAAACTTTCTCTGTGCGTCCGCAAGGTCCAGAAACGTATTTCCAGCCAGACATTCGCACTTGAGGGAACGGTTAAAGCGCTCCTGCTTTCCTTGGGTCTGTGGATGGAGCGGCCGGCCGTGCAAGGTGAGGATACCCAGCTCCATGAGCCACACTTCAAAAGCGGTATAACCCATGCTCTGTGATGTGCCCCATGGATTTCCGTTGTCGCATAAAAGGCTGAATGGCAGCCCATATTCGGAAAATACCCGTTCAAATACAGGTTTTACCGCCAAAAATGTTTCTTTCTCCAACGCCTCTGTGCAAAGACAGAAGCGGCAGTTGTCATCCAGAATGTTCAGCGGATGGCAGCGGATGCCGTTGGCAAGGGTGAAATTTCCTTTGAAATCCGTCTGCCACATGACATTGGGCTGCTCCTTTTCAAAGCGCTGGATATGGGTTGCAGCCTGACTTGCTTCCTTGCTGATGAGATGGTTGCGTGCGAAGATGTTGTTGAACGTTCGCACGCAGGGCAGGTTTTCGTACCCCATGTTTTCCATGATCTTATGGAGCTTTTCTGCGCCCAGCGCCGGATATTGCCTGCGTAGCTGAACGATGCTCGTTTCCATCTCCGGTGCGATACGGCCAGTCTGCGTTTTGGGCGCACGGCTCTGATCTGACAGGGACTGACCCTCTTGAAATCGCCGGACCCATTTGTCCCCTGTGGGACGGCTGATCCCATACTCTCTGCATAGCGCAGCCTTGCTCTTTTCCTTGGCCAATACACGCTGCACAAACTCCTTCCGCATTGCTTTTACAGTCCTTTCTTCCCAGGCCATATCGTTCTTCCTTTCCTGCCTCGATATGGCTCTAGTGTATCAAAACTGTAAACCATGTGCTTGCCTGATGTGTAAACTATCTTATTGCACTATACACTGTGGCCGCCCGCCCTCTCAGTCACGGCTTACGCCGTGCCAGCTCCCCCAAAAGGGGGAGCCAAGGGCAATTTTCGGCCATCCGCCCCTTGCCTCCCCCTTTGGGGGAGGTGCCCAGTGCGCACACTGGACGGAGAGGGCCGATCAAAAAATTATTGATCCCGTCCCACGTATACCTCTTCCGTGGAATACAGCTGTCCGTTCTGCTCTGCCAGCTTGTTGACCGCCTGCTCCCGGCCGTCCACGATGATGCGCAGGCGCACGCCCTGCCACTGGTTGGACTGGGTGCGCAGGCAGAACAGCTGGCTGCCCGGCTCCACGCTCTCCCCCGTCTCCGGGGTGCGGACGCGGAGGACCAGGGCGATCATGCCGTCCGGGTCCCGCTCCTCTGTGGCGGTAAAGCTGCCGGGGGTCAGGCTCCGGTCCTGGTCCGGCAGACAGAGGAGATAGTCGTCCTCCTCCAGCCGCACCAGCCAGTATGCCCCGGCGTCCGGCTCGGCCTGCTCCTGGGCCTGTTCCAGCCACTTCCGGACCTCCTCCGACTGGGCCTCCTCGTCGGTGAGCAGCCGCAGGCCATAGCTCACCTGCTGGCCCTCCCGGTTGTCCAGGGCGGTGAACTGGGGCTGGACGTCCTCCGTCTTGGGGATGGCCCGGCCCAGTCCGGCAAAGACCACCTTGATGCCGATGAACAGCACCACGATCAGGGCCACATAGCCCAGAATGGGCAGCCAGCCGTTTTTCTTTTCGTTTTCGTTCAATCTGATTTCCTCCGCTTATGGTCTTTCCCGCAGGTTCAATTCTCGCTCCATCTCGTTCAAGTTCAGGGACAGCATCCGGCTGACCCCCTGCTCCTGCATGGTCACGCCATACAGGGCGTCCGCCTCCTCCATGGTGCCCCGGCGGTGGGTGATGACGATAAACTGGGTTCTGTCCGCCATGGCGCGCATGTATTGGGCGAAACGTGCCACGTTGTTGTCATCCAGGGCGGCCTCGATCTCGTCCATGACCACGAAGGGGGTGGGTCTTACCTTTAAAATGGCGAAGTACAGGGCGATGGCCACAAAGGCCTTCTCGCCGCCGGACAGCAGGGTAATGGTCTTCAGGGCCTTGCCCGGGGGCTGGACCTTGATATCGATGCCGCAGTTGAGCACGTCGTTGGGGTCCTCCAGCTCCAGCCGGGCCTTGCCCCCGCCGAACAGCTCTACGAACGTCTGGCCAAAGGCCTGGTCGATGAGGGCGAACTCCCGCTGGAAGATGGCCTTCATCTCCCCGGTAAGGCCGGAGATGATGCGCTCCAGCTCTCTTCTCGCCCGCTCCACGTCGTCCCGCTGGCCGGTGAGATAGGTATAGCGCTGGTTCACCCGGTCAAACTCCTCCACCGCGCCCACGTTCACCTGGCCCAGGGCAGAAATAGCTCGTTTCAGCTCCCCGATGCGCCGGTTGGCGGCGGGAACGGAGTCGAGTTCCTGCCGCTGCCGCCGGGCGGCCTCGTGGGAGAGGCCATAGGTCTCCCACAGCTTGTCCAGCAGCTGCTTCTCCTCCATGGCGGCGGCGGACTTCTTCTGGCTCAGACGGGACACCTCGGCCTCCAGCCGCAGCAGCTCGTCGCTGCGGGTCTGGCTCTCCCGGGTGGCCCGGACCCGCCGGGCCTCCAGCTCCAGCCGGGCGGCGTTCAGCACCTCCAGCTGCTGGGCGCATTGGCGGCTCTCCTCCCGCAGGGCGGCCAGGGCGTTCTGCTTCTCTTCGATCTCCTTGGAGAAGCCCTGATTCTTCGTCTCATACTCGGCCACCAGGCTCTGGCTCTGGGCCCGGTCCCCCGCCAGGCTCTCCCGCAGGGCTTCCAGCTCACGGAGTCCCGCCTGGGTGGCCTCCCGCTCCGCTTCTAAAGCGGCCTGGGCGGCGGTGAGGCGGGACAGCTCCGCCGTCAGCGCCTCCGCCTGGGTCTTCAGGTCGCTCCGGCGGCGGTCCTGCTGGACCTGGGCGCTCTGGCTGTCCTGGGCCGCCCCCTCCAGTTGGGTCAGGCGGGCCTGGGCGGCTTTGGCGTCGGCGTCGATCTTGGCCGAACGGGCCTGGAGCTGCTCCAGCTCCCCCCGCAGGGCGGCCTGCCGCCGCTCCAGGTCCGTTTTCTCCCCCTGGGCGCGCTGAATGCGGCCCTGGGTGAGCAGGATGGCGTTTTCAAATTCCCGCAGCTGTTCTTGCGCGGTCTGGCGCTGATAGGCGGCGGCTGTTGCCTCCCGCTGGGCGTCGGCCAGCTGCCTGGCCCACTGGGCGGTGTGCTCGGCCAGCTCTGCCCGCCTGCCCTCCAGCTGCTCCAGCTCGTTGGCCCGGCTGAGGATACCAGCCCCCTTCACGGCGGAGCCGCCGGTCATGGATCCGCCGGGATTTAGCATCTGCCCGTCCAGGGTGACGATCCTGAACTGATAGCCAAACTTCCGGGCTGCCGCGATGGCGTGGTCCAGGTCCTCCATCACCGCCACCCGGCCCAGCAGATTGGAAAAGATGTTCTGATAGCGCCTGTCAAAGGAGACCAGCCGGTCCGCCACCCCCACAAAGCCGGGCTGACGGGACAGGGCCTCCCCCTCCCGCAGGGTGTGGGGCCGAATGGTCGCAATGGGCAGGATCGTCGCTCTGCCGCCCTCCCGGCGCTTGAGGAACTGAATGACGGCCTTGCCGTCCTCCTCCCGGTCCACCACAATGTTCTGCATGGCGCCGCCCAGGGCGGTCTCGATGGCCAGGGCCACCCGGTCCGGGGCCTTCACCAGTCCGGCCACCGGCCCGTGGACGCCCTTCAGAATGCCCCGGTCCGCCTGGTCCATCACCAGCTTCACCGCCCGGGAGAAGCCCTCCCGCTGCCGCTCCATGTCAGACAGCAGCCGGATGCGGGCGGCCAGGGCGTTCTCCTCCATCTGGGCCTTCATGTGGGCCTCTTTGCAGCCCTCCGCCTTCTTCCGGCGCTTCTCCTCCAGCAGGGCATAGCCCTGGGCGGCGTTGCGCCCCTGGTCCAAGGACTGCTTTGCCTCGTCCTGCTCTCTCTGGGCCTGGGCCAGCTGGGCTTCGGCATTGGCAGACTGCTCCTCCAGCTCTGCCAGCTCCCGGCGGACGGCCCCGTCCCGGTCCAGTACCTCCTGGGCCGCGGCGGCCAGGGCCGAGCGCAGGGCACGGGCGTCGGCGGCGTCCGCCTGGGCCAGGGCCTGGCTGTCCCGCAGGCGCTCCAGCTCCTGCTCCAGCTGTCCGGCGGACTTAGCGTTCTCCTCCACTTTCTCCCGCTGGACCTGGATGGCCTGGGAACCCGCAGATAGCTGGCCCTCGATCTCCTCCAGGCGGTCTTTCCGCTGGGCGATCTGTGCGGCCAGGGAATCTTCCCGGCCCTCCTGCTGCTGCAAATCGGCCCGGATGCGCCGGGCGGACTCGTCGTTGTGGGCGATGGAGCTGTTCAGCACGGCCACGGCGGATTCCAGCGCTCCCGCCTGCTCCTGGCGCTGCTGCTCCTGCCGGCGCAGGCCATCGGCGGCCACGTCGTGCTCCTGCATCTGCCGGGCGCAGGCCTCCGCGTCGGCATAGGCGGCCTCCTGGGCGGTCTTGGCCCCGTCCCGCTGGGCCGTGGTGCTCTGCAGGTCGGTCTCCAGCTGGATGACCCCCGCCCGGATGTGCTCCAGGCTGTCCAGCCACACGGCGATCTCCAGCCCCCGCAGCTCGTCCCGCAGGGTCAGATACTTCTTGGCCTTGTCCCGCTGGACCCGCAGGGGCTCCAGCTGAAGCTCCAGCTCGTCCACCTTGTCGTTCACCCGCAGCAGGTTCTCGTCGGTGCGCTCCAGCTTGCGCTGGGCCTCCTCCTTCCGGTGGCGGAAGCGGGAGATGCCTGCCGCCTCCTCAAAGACCTCCCGCCGGTCGGTGGACCGCTGGGACAGGATCTCGTCGATGCGCCCCTGGCCGATGATGGCATAGCCCTCCCGGCCCAGACCGGTGTCCATGAATAGCTCACTGACATCCTTCAGGCGCACCGCGTCCCGGTTGATGTAGTATTCGCTCTCCCCGGAGCGGTAATACCGCCGTGTGACCATGATCTCGTTCTCCTCCCGGGGCAGGCGGTGGTCGCTGTTGTCCAGCACCAGGGACACCTGGGCATAGCCCGTCTGCCGCCGCTTGGCCGTGCCGCCGAAGATCACGTCCTCCATCCGGCCCCCCCGCAGGGCACGGGTGGACTGCTCCCCCATGACCCAGCGCACCGCGTCAGACAGGTTGGACTTGCCGGAGCCGTTCGGCCCCACGATGGCGGTGATGCTCTGGTCAAAGGTCAGCACCGTCTTTTCCGGGAAGGACTTAAAGCCCTGGAGCATCAGCGCCTTGAGATACATGGACACACCTCGCTTTCGTGGGGGGATAAAATATCATTGTATTTTACCACACCCCCGCCCTGTTTTCAAGATTTCGCGCCGGAAGTCGACGGGAAAAGGGGAGAAAAAAATCAAGAGAGAACAGCGTATCTTTTTCGTCGTTCTCTCTTGCCAAGACATTTTTAATGTGTTATAATCAAACAAAAAAATTAAAAATTTTATATAAAAATCGTCATTTTAGACAAATGAATTTTCCGAAAATATCTTTTTTCTCATGTCCATCTGATTGGTTCCCTTCGCTCGTTGTGTATCGGAAAGGAAGTGATTCCAATGTTCTGATTTCGCCTGAAACCATCCATGTGCCGTTACTAACAACAAGCTGCATCAAGATAATAAATAAAGGAGCCTTATCATGAAGAGAAAAATGCTTGCACTGGTTATGGCATTTGTGCTTCTTATGCTGCAAGTGCCTGTCTCTGCTAATGTTTCTTCCGAAGACCCCTTTCCCGCCGATGTTATCCAGTCTGAGGCGATAGAACTTGTCAACATTGCGTTGGACCAGGGCGTCGTTCCTGGTCAGGATAGTAGCGAGATCACATCTCTGTATCTATCTGACAGCATCCCCATTTACGAGCTGCTGGCCGATAACACTTTTACTGAGGCCGACAATATCAAGTATTATGGGATTTTCGATCAGAATGATGTAGCCCGAGGCTTACTCATCGCTCGGATACAAGGTGATGATGAAACTTTGACCTGTGAGTACAATACTTTCTTCTGCGAAGAATTGACTGAGTATAAGCAGAGCGACGCTGAGATATGCTTCATTTTTGCTCAGACGGAAGTCACGATTTTTGACGGCCGCCAAAACCAAACAGTGATGCAAAGCGCGACGCTCCATGATGATTCCCGAGGTGTTTTCGGCGCGGAAACAGCAAGGACCTCTCAGCTTAAGTCACTAAACCGCAGCGTAATAAGCTCTATGACAGAGTTGAATCTTGTGAGCACGGCTGCCACCAACTCCACCGTCTCCGGTTCTGTAAGCGTACCTCTTGTCGCTCAGGCCCCGTGGGATAATGGATGCTGGGCAGCATGTGCGGTGAGCGTGGGAAGTTATCTAAAGCCGTCTGTCCACCTTACCGTTACAAATATTATGAACGATTATGCAAATGGAAAAGATGATGCAAAATCGTATAATACGATACAAGATGTGTTGGCATATGAATACGGATGTGAGACCACTCAACATGTCTTTTCAACACTCAATATGGGTACTGTAATTGATAACATTGGCGTTGGTACGAACAAGGGGAATCCAATTATTGCACGTGTTTCGTATAAAGGACTAGTCGAAGGACATTTCATTGTTGTGCGCGGTTATGTATACACTGCAGGAACGGGGACATTGGATCGCGCTACAATTATGGATCCTGCAGATGACAGCGGCGTCAGAATTTTGACTGTTACCGGAACAGGACGGTCAATGACGTTTAAGTATACACCAGTCACCAATTCTGATCCCCGTGATGTTGGTCTGTATATAACCATCGCCAAATAATAAGATAAATGAAAATAAACAGCTTGCCGAAAGATCGAATCTTGCCCATTGCCCGCCTACTGCTGGTGATTGCTGCCCCGTTCCTGTGGTATTGGCTCTTCGGTTGGGGGACTGTTCATATCATCGATTTTTCTGCCCAGGAAGTAGAATATGTTCAAATCAGCTGCTCACACTACCCTGAACGTGGGTCTATATATGATCCTGGGGAGATACAGGCACTGATTGATGAAGCAAATGCCATGCAAAACAAAGGGACCAGACTCAAGTTGCTTCTGCATGGAATCGGCATGGGTGGAAGTATTCTATATGACTGTGATTTTTACCTCACCGACGGCACAGAATTTTTATTGACCTTTGCCTCCGGCAAAAGCGGCGATCCGGTATCAGAGAAGGATCTAACTTGTTGGTATCGATTTTCGACCACCGAGGAAGACACAGTCGGTCCCATGTGTCGAGGCTCGATGGAGGTATATTTCCAGTTGTTTGAAAAATATAACCATCGTCCGGCACCGGGTGCTGAGCAAGACGCGAGATGAAGCCAGAAAGCCGTCCTCCAATGGGGGACGGCTTTCTGCACTTAAAGCAATGGAATTTCTGATTTACTGATTCAATTTCGTCCTTCTTCCGGCCCGCTCAACCGGCGATAGGTCCCCCGGATGAGGACGGCGGCCACGCAGAAGGCCAGCAGGTCGGACACGGGCATGGAGTACAGCACGCCGTCCAGCCCGAAGAACCGGGGCAGCAGCAGGGCAAAGCCCACGCCGAACACCACCTCCCGCAGCATAGACAGCGCCGTGGAGGCCCCCGCCCGACCCATGGCCTGAAGGAAGATGAAGCAGGCCTTGTTTACGCAGGCCAGCACGATCATGCACAGATACACCCGGAAGGAGCGCACAGCGAACTGGGTGTAGTACACGCTCTCGTTGGCCGCGCCGAACAGGCCGATAAGCTGCCTGGGGAAGCCCTCCACCAGGACAAAGGCCACCGCGCCCACGGCGGCCTCGCACAGCAGCAGGCGGGTGAACAGCTCCCGCACCCGGTCCTTCCGCCCGGACCCCATGTTGAAGCCCACAATGGGGATGCACCCGGCGGCCATGCCCACCACGATGGAGATGACGATCTGGAAGAACTTCATCACGATGCCCACCACCGCCATGGGTATCTGGGCCAGCTCCGCCTGACCGAACACCGGGTCCAAGGCCCCGTATTTCTGGATCATGTTGTTGCAGGCGGCCATGGCGGCCACCAGGGATATCTGAGACAAAAAGCTGGTCACGCCCAGGGCGAGAGATTGGCCGGTGATGCCCCGCCAGGGCCGCAGCTCGCCCAGGGCCGGGCGCAGCTGCTTCATGCGCAGAATGTACCAGGCGGACAGCAGGGCCGTCACCCCCTGCCCAGCCACGGTGGCCACGGCGGCGCCCATCATGCCCCAGCCCAGGGGGAAGATGAACAGCGGGTCCAGGACGATGTTCACCGCCGCCCCGGCCAGGGTGGCCGCCATGGCAAACTTGGGGCTGCCGTCGGCCCGGATCACCGGGTTCATGGCCTGGCCGAACATGTAGAAGGGCAGGCCCAGGGTGATGTAGAACAGATATTCCTGGGCATAGCCAAAGGTCTCTTCGTTCACCCGGCCTCCGAACAGGGTGACGAGTGGGTCGGCAAAGGCCAGATACAGGGCGGTGAGGACCAGGCTGCTGACGATGGCCAGGGCCACAGCGCTGCCCACGCTCTTCCGGGCCCTCTCTATATCTCCCCGGCCCAGGCTGATGCTGACAAAGGCGCAGCAGCCGTCTCCTACCAGAACAGCAATGGACAGTGCCACTACGGTCAGGGGGAAGACAACGGTGTTGGCGGCGTTGCCGTAAGAGCCGAGATAGCTGGCGTTGGCGATGAACAGCTGGTCCACAATGTTATAAAGCGCCCCCACCAGCAGAGAGATGACGCATGGCACGGCATACTGCCGCAGCAGCTGCCCCACCGGGCGCTGGCCCAAAAACTGATCGGATGTTTCCACAAAGCTCACCTTTTCCTTTTAAGATCAAGCTCCCGCTCCTGTCATGTGATATGGCCCCCGCCCCTGGGGGCGGGGACTGCGAAAGGAGATGGGAGAAATAAAAACAACGTGCCCCGCCCAAGCGCAACTGGAATTACGCATGGGTGCGACACGTTGTAACTTTATTTTACCGGAGCAAACTTCAAAAAGCAAAGGCAGTTTTGCACAAAGTTTCGGGCTACTTTTTTACGCAGCCGCGCCCTCGCCCTGGACCTGGGCGGCCAGCTGGCGACGGAACAGGGTGCGGAAGATCAGGCGGGCCAGGGGGCCGCAATACAGCAGCTGCCAGCACAGGGCCATGGGCAGGTTGCAGCCGAAGGTGTGGACCCAAGTGCCCAGGCTGGGCTCCTTGAACAGCAGGGTGGCCACCAGGCTCATCACCGGGCACATGATGCAGATGATCATCAGGGAGATGGCGCAGGTGATGACGATGGGCCGGTCCGTGGGCCGCACAAAGGTGAAGGCCAGGCGCACCGCCAGCTTCTCCACCACAAAGAACTCCAGCACGAAGGCCACAGGGACCATGATGGGCATCTCGTGCAGGGCCATGATAAAGGTCTCGTTGCGCACCCCGCCGGTACTCAGGGCCACATTATATACGATCATCCCGTATACCATGATGGTGGCCATGATAATGGTGTAAACGACGCTCTGGAATTTAGTCTTTGGCATATTTTGTTCTCCTTTTTCTGTTTCGGCGCACAAAAAAGCGGAGGAAACAAAGGCTTTCGTCTCGTTTCCTCCGCGTTATCCGCGCCACTGCGACATTTCGTTGTGGCGCTTATTATAGCATAGGTGGCAATCAGCTCGTAAGTGTTTTTTTGCGAAAAAGTGTACGAAATCTTAGGGGCAGATTGGAATAGACCTTGTAATTTTTTAATATGAAATCTGCCCCTGTAACTCTTCTGAAAACAGCTCACACAGTTCAACTGGGATTATTTTTTCCGGGTCTTTGTAACGAAGTTCTGTGTACTCGTCTTCTTCCGCGGACTTTCCAAAAATAAAGTCGACAAATTCTGCATCTGCGCTGTTTTCAATCGCTTTATCATTGATCCGTAGTGTCATGGGAATAAACCTGGATGTGTCGTCGCTGGACTGGATGAGCCCTATCGTAAAGCTGAGATTTGTCACCCCCAGCTTGTATGTAATGGTCGGCATTTTTAGATTTTTTACGACGCAGACGAGTTCCGATGTAATGGCAGGAAGCAATTCCAGATATCCAAGTTTCTTTTTTGCGTTGTTGTACGGGTGATTTTTGTCAAAAAATATTTGGTCGGTAGTCAGCGTCGCTTTCTTCGCTTTTTTATAAAAATCTTTCGCCGAAAGACTGGATTTTGTTCCCGTCAAATGCTTAAAGCGGTCCACCGGAAACGCCACCTCAAAGTGTTTATCTCCAACGACATACAGGAACACTTTTCCCGCCAGTTCTTCGCTGTAAACAGAAGCCGCATCTAAAATTTTCGTTCTGATCGCCAGTTTTTTCTTCTCTGGAAGGCGCATACTCTGACCTCTTTCGACATCTATGGTAAAAAAATGAGGAGTGATACGATTCACTCCTCAGAAATTTTAGAAAAGAGAGTTTTCTGCTGGTTGCCAGCCGCGGTGCCCAGTGAAAGCACCTAAAAGGTGTGAGTTTGTCAAGTCCCCCACATGGACTACAGCCCTTTCTGTCTGCTGCCGACCGCGATGCCCAGTGAAAGCATCTAAACGTTACGGGAGTTTACCCTGTCCCGTATCCAGCTCAACTTTTTGCGGTGCTCTCACACCGGAAGCATTGCTGCTTCTGTCTATAGTATACGCACTTTATGCCGTTTCGTCAACCAAAATCTTCAATTTTTCTCACATCTTGATCCAGCCCAAGGCGTTCGCCACGGAGCTGACCAGGATGATGGCGGCGAAGAGGGGGCAGAGGTATCGGATCATGAAGTTGAAGACCGCTTTCCGGCGGAACTGGCCGCCGTTTTGGGTGACCTCCTCCTCGATCTTGTCCACGCCCACCACCCGGGACACCAGCAGGCAGGTGGCGATGGCGGCGATGGGCATCATCACGGAGTTGGTCAAAAAGTCGAACAGGTCCAAAAACTGCATCCCGAACACCGTGACCCCGGCCAGGGGGCCATAGCCCAGGGCGGACAGGCTGCCCAGGGCCAACATGATGACGCCGATGAGCAGGGTGGACTTGTGCCGCTTCCAGCCCAGCTCGTCCTCAAAGGTGGACACGGCGCTCTCCGTCAGGGCGATGGAGCTGGTCACGGCGGCAAACAGCACCAGCAGGAAGAACATCACGCCCACCACCGTGCCCATGCCCATGCTGTCGAACACCTTGGGGATGGTGATGAACATCAGAGCGGGACCGGCCTGAAGGGTGTCCGGGTCGCCGCCGGAGAAGGCGAACACGGCGGGAATGATCATCAGGCCCGCCATGATGGCGATGGCCGTGTCGAAGATCTCCACATTGGTGGTGGACCCCTCGATGGACACGTCTTTTTTCATATAGGAACCGAAGGTGATAAGGATGCCCATGGCGATGGACAGGGAATAGAACATCTGCCCCATGGCGGACACCACCGTCATCCAGGAGAAGTTGTCCAGATTGGGCACCAGGAAATACTTCACCCCCGCCAGGGCCCCGGGCCGGGTGACGGAGTAGACGGCGATGATAACGGACAGCACCGCCAGCACGGGCATCATGCACTTGGACACCCGCTCCACCCCGTTGCGCACCCCGGCATAGATGATGCCCAGGGTGAACAGGGTGAACACCACAAAGCACAGCTCCACCGACACGCCGCTGGAGATAAATTCAGAGAAATAGCCGTCCTGAGCCAGGGCGGAGCCGCCGCCCCGGAGATACTCCACCAGATACTTGATGACCCAGCCGCCGATGACCGAGTAATAGGGCACGATGAGGATAGGGATAATGGCGTTGATCCATCCGCCGAAGGACAGCCCAGGCCCTTTGCCGAAGGCGGAAAAGGCACCCACGGGGCTCTTCTTGGTCATGCGGCCCAGGGCGGTCTCCGCCATGATCATGGTATAGCCGAAGGTAACGGCCAGAATGATATAGATCAGCAGAAAAATTCCGCCGCCGTATTTTGCGGCAAGATAAGGAAAGCGCCAGATATTGCCAAGACCTACGGACGCGCCCGCAGCGGCAAGGACAAAGCCTATTTTACCGGAAAAAGAACCTCGCTTATGCTCGTGATTCATGAAAATCTCCTCTCTTTATTCCACATATAGCTGATTTTGTTTATCACAGCAAAAAAAATGCCGCCGAAGCACCAAACTTATGGGAATCGTTTTTGCAACGTGCCTATTTATGTTTTGCACCAAGCGGACAGCATTTATTCCGTGATAACTCTTTGAATGTTATGTATTTTTACTTTTGATTCTGCTCTTTAAGAAGATCGCGTATTTCGGTGAGCAGCACTTCTTCGTTTGACGGCTCAGGTGCAGGCTCTTCTTTCTTTTCTTCCTCTTCCTTCTTTTTACGAAGCGCCATTGCC
>OLFT01001631.1_pt1 | contig 22690 bp, 20 predicted proteins | sample 1604921 | NCBI WGS metagenome assembly OLFT01 (sample SAMEA3888897, study PRJEB22519) | human gut metagenome | biome: human gut; feature: human-associated habitat; material: faeces | place: Denmark | collected 2013 | reverse complement strand
CAGGCCGTTCGCAACGGTCTGGGTGAGTATCTCAGCAACCTGGGACTGACCCAGCTCCGCATCGCGGAAACGGAGAAGTATGCCCATGTGACCTTCTTCTTCAACGGCGGCGTGGAGACCCAGTTCCCCGGCGAGGACCGGGTGCTGGTGCCCTCTCCCAAGGTGGCAACCTACGATCTCCAGCCGGAGATGAGCGCCTACGAGGTGTGCGACAAGTGCGTGGAGCGGATCGAATCCGGTGCGTATGATGTCATCATCCTAAACTTCGCTAACTGCGACATGGTGGGTCACACCGGTGTCTTTGACGCGGCGGTGAAGGCCGTGGAGACCGTGGATGAGTGCGTGGGCCGTGTGGTGGACGCCACCATGAAAATGGGCGGCATCGCCATGATCACCGCCGACCACGGCAACGCCGAGACCATGACCCAGGAGGACGGCTCCCCCATGACCGCCCACACCACCGATTTGGTGCCCTTCATCCTCTGCGGCGCCGGCTCGGAGCTGCGCCAGGGCCGTCTGGCGGACATCGCCCCCACCATTCTGGATGTGATGGGCCTTGCCGTACCGGAGGAGATGGACGGCCAGACCCTGATTGTGAAATGATCCGGTAAAACATTCCTGCCATAGGACGGCTGGCTTCCCTCGCAAGGGCTGAACGTAAGCCGTACCTAAATGCAGCCACAACCGCGTACGATCCGGAGAAGCCCCATTCCATGGGGCTTCTCTTTTTTACTCTGCCCTCGTGTGAAAATGCCAAATTCTGAGGCTGTCTCCACAATGCAAACGTTATCGTTACTTTTGTCTTTTATTCGCAAAATTATTTTTTAATGATCGCTATATGCGCATAAACAGTCGAAAAGTTCCACATAAAGATTTTGTAAATATTGCAAACGTTTGCATTGATTTTATAAAAGCCAAGGTGTATACTGATGCAATCAAATGCAGGAGAGAAGGATTCATTCACATGTCTACACTCTTATCTGTTTCCATCGCGGCTCTGGCGGGACTTCTGATGACACGTGTATTCAACCTGTGGCGATTGCCGGACGTAACTGCGTATCTGGTGGCCGGTGTACTGATCGGACCCTATGTTCTGGGCAGTATGCATATTACCGGTCTGGGCCTGGTCTCGGCTGAAGCGGTAAGCAGTCTGCAGCTGGTTTCCGAGGTCGCGCTGGGCTTCATCGCCTTTTCCATCGGAAATGAATTCCGTCTGGAAGACCTGAAGTCCACGGGCAACCAGGCTGCCGTCATCGGCGTTGTTCAGGCCTTGACCGCCACCCTGCTGGTGGACGCCGCACTGCTGACGGTCCACATGCTGCTGCCGGAAAAGCTGTCCGCAGCTCAGGCGATCACCTTGGGCGCCATTGCGACGGCTACTGCGCCGGCCGCCACGCTGATGGTGGTGCGCCAGTATAAGGCAAAGGGTCCGGTGACCAATCTTCTTCTGCCCATCGTCGCACTGGATGACGCAGTGGGTCTGATCGTGTTTGCGGTCAGCTTCGGCATTTCCAAAGCGCTGGTCAGCGGCGAGTTGGATCTGATCTCCATTCTGCTCAACCCCCTGCTGGAGATCGTCGCATCTCTGGCATTGGGTGCCGCCGCAGGCTGGCTGCTGACCAAGCTGGAGGTCCTCTTTCATTCCAATACAAACCGCCTGAACATGACCATTTCCCTCGTTTTTCTGACTGTGGCCCTGTCCATGTCGCACATCACCCTTGGGCCGGTAACTATCAGCTTTTCCTCTCTTCTGGTCTGCATGATGTTGGGAACGGTGTTCTGCAATCTCTGCCCCCAGTCTGCCGATTTGATGAAAGCCGCAGACAAATGGACCTCTCCCCTTTTTGCGCTGTTCTTCGTCATCAGCGGCGCGGAGTTGGAGTTGGGCGTCTTTACGGATTGGGCCATCGTGTGCATTGGTCTGGTCTACATCCTGTTCCGCTCTGCCGGCAAATATATCGGTGCCTTTGCCAGCTCCAAATATATGAAATGCGGACCGGAGATCTGTAAATATCTGGGGATCACCCTGCTGCCTCAGGCAGGTGTAGCGCTGGGAATGTGCACAACCGCTATGCAGCTTGGAGAGCAGGGCGGATTGATCCGCAACATCACCCTCTTCTCTGTGCTGATCTATGAAATGGTCGGTCCTCTTCTGACACGGCAGGCCCTGATGGCCGCCGGGGACATCCAGCCTCTGTCCGCCGAGGTCTGCCAGCGCCGTCCGGCTCGGGGACGCTCTGCCAAGCGGAGCCGGGCGTAAAGTATCTGTCCAAAAAACAACACCATCCATTCGGATGGTGTTGTTTTCATATCTGTTCTGTTGTCTGCGCTTACCGGCGGGTTTTCCCGCGCTGAATGGACCGCAGCAGTCCTTTGCACTGCCACAGGCTCAGCAGAGCGAATACCGCCGCCGGAACGCCTAACAGTCTCAGTCCCCAAGCATCCTGCACCAGACTGCCCGCAAAGGAGCCTGCGGCGATGCCAAAGTTATAGGACACCGGCTGCACCGACGCGCAGAGGCTGGCTGCCGCCGGGTATTCCGCCTCTGCCAATCCCAGAGAATGGACCTGCACCGGCGTATTCAGCAGATACATCAGCAGGCCCATGGCAAACAACCCTACCAATCCCAGCCACCGGTTCACCAGCAGCAGAGGCAGCACGGCAAACAGCAGAACCTGCGCGGCGAAAAATAGCGGCAAAGGCTTTAGACCGCCTTTTTCCGCAAGGCGTCCGGAAAACAAATTGCTGGCGGCACTGCAAAGCCCCATCACCAGCAGGGCCGGACTGACCGCCGTCTCCGGCAGGCCCAGCGTATCGGTCAGCGTCGGTGTCAGATAGGTGTAGACCGTGTAGGTAGCGGAAGCGCTGAACAGCACCATCAAAACGCAGTGCCAGCAGCGACTGTCCCGCAGCACCGCGAACTGGTTCAGCAGGCCGCCCTCTGCCGGAGGGACGGCGATCTCCCGCGGCAGCAGCCGGGCCAGCACCGGCAGCAGCACCAGTCCCATTGCCAGGATCACGCCAAAGGTGGCCCGCCAACCAAGAGCGTGGCACACCGCTGTACCGATGGGCACCCCCGCCACCGCCGCCACGGAAAAGCCCGCGTACACAGCGGAAATGGCCCGGGCCGTCTGCTCCGGGAAAGAAACCTCCTTCGCATACAGCATAGCCACTGCGGTGAGGGTCCCGGACACCAGCGCCGCCACTACACGGGATGCATACAGCACCGCCACGCCGGGAGCCAGCATACTCAGGACATTCACACCCAGAAACAGAAGCATCAGCCCCATCAGCAGGCGGAATCGGTCCATCCGTCCGGTCAGGGCCGTGAGCAGCGGCGTTCCCACCGCATAGCAGGCGGCAAATACGCTGACCAGCCGCCCCACGGCGGCCAGAGATACATTCAGCCCCGCCGCAATATCCGGCAGGATACCCACGATCACAAATTCACAGGTACCCAGGGTAAAGCCCAAAGCGGCCAGCGCCAGCACAGCCGCTGGTAAACGATGCTTTTTCATCATGCGCTCCTTTTTTGTGTTTATATGTGTGCGTACACAGTTTTGCCTGGAAACAGCGGAGGACCGCAGTCCCCCGTTTCTTTCCATATTTACCGTCAAATACTCTCCGAATTGAGAATGGGGCAAGCGGTCACATAGGTGTCCCGGTCAGGCCGCTGTCCCATCAATGCCTCAAAGAGCACAGACAGCGCCTGATAAGGCTGATACGCCAGATCCTGCCCGATAGTAAAATCCACCTCGCCGCTTTTCAGCAGCTCCTGAATCTCCGGGCCGCAGTCGTGGGAAAGGATGTGGACTTTCCCCGTCAGGCCCCGACTGCGGAGAACTTCCGCGCAGGCCGGGACGCTGGGGTTCGCCATATACACCATCCGCAAATTTGGATGCGCCGCCAATGCACCTTCCACCGTTTCCGCCGTTTTCCGATAATCCCGGTGGGTGGCGGCGATCACACCGTTTTCCTCCGGGATCCCCCGCTCCGCCAGCCGCTCCAGAAACCCGTCCACACGGGCCTTATGCGCCGTATATTTCGGATCGGCATAGATGACCAGAAACGCATCGCCACGGCTCAGGAAGCAGGATGCGATCTCACCGGCCACCCGTCCGGCCCGATGGCCGTCCTCGCCCACATAGCAGATTCGCCGTCCGCCGGGCACGTCGGAGTTGAAGGTCGCCACCGGGACCCCCCGTTCTGACAGCCGTTCCAGCGCCCGCCGGATCTCCTCAGTGCCGGAAGCGCACAGCGCGACGGCCTGTGCGCCGTTTTCCACTGCCTCATTCAGCAAACGCAGACATTCCGCCTCGTCCCCCGACGGGTAGTTCCGGATGTCCAGCGACACATTGTAATCTCTGTATTCCTCCAGAAAGCGGGCTGTACCGGCATCCATCTCATCCCGCACAAAGCCCTCTTCCCATTCCGGCTGCACCAGCGCCAGCTTCCGGGGCGTACCGCTGGTGGCCAGGGCGCTGGCCATCCGGTTGGGATGATAGTCCAGTTCCTCCATCACGCGCAGGACCCGCTCCCGGACTTCCGCCTTTACATAAGGCCGGTCATGGAGCACCCGGTCTACTGTGCCGATGGATACACCGGCCCGCTCCGCAATCATTTTAATGGTGGTCCGCATGGTTGGTTCCTCCGTCCTATGTCAACGCGCATACAGTAGCAGATTTTCAGGAATTGTCAATAGATGCCGAAAAATTCTTTCTCCCGGCAACAATTTGCCTTTTTATTGTCCGTGTTGCAGCGCATTTCCGTCTCATTCAAAATTTTATGTATACAAATACTCTTTTCTGTGCTATACTATATCAAATCTGGCACCGGGGGGCAAGGCTTCCCTGCCGTTTTCTTACAGTTTATTTATTTCACCTGTATTTTTCCGCGGCCCGGGAGCCTGCGGTTGAATAAATAGAGCTTTTCATACGAGATCGGACAGACGTGACCGAACCTCCGCCGGCGAAACGGGGCCGTGCGGACAACGGACGTCTTTATTTGCCGTGCCTCTTTAGGCGCCTGCGTCCACTTTACGTCATCCGTATTCTCTGAAAAGCTCCTACATATTTCCGCCCTTTTCAGGGCGTTCAGCAAAGGAGTTTCTATATCTATGGCAGAAAAACTGAAAATCATTCCCCTTGGCGGTCTCAACGAGATCGGCAAGAACATGACCGCCTATGAATACGGCGGTGAAATCATCGTGGTGGACTGTGGTATGGCCTTCCCCGGTGATGACATGTACGGCATCGACTGCGTGATCCCCGATGTGTCTTATCTCATCAAGAACAAATCTCGGATCCGGGGCCTGTTCATCACCCACGGCCACGAGGACCACATCGGCGCCATCCCCTACGTTCTCAAGCAGATCAACATGCCCATCTACTGCACCCGCTTCACCGCCGGTCTCATCAAGCTGAAGCTGGAGGAGCACCAGCTGGTGAAATCCACCAAGCTCATCACCGTAGAGGCGGGCAAGAGCGTCCGGGCGGGCAAGTTCACCGTGGAGTTCATCCATGTGAACCATTCCATCGCCGACTCCGTGGCTTTCGCCATCCACACCAAAATGGGCACCATCGTCCATACCGGTGACTTCAAGATCGACTCCACCCCCATCGACGGGGAGGTCATCGACCTGGCCCGCCTGGGCGAGTTGGGCAAGGAGGGCGTTCTTTGCCTGTGCGCCGACTCTACCAACGTAGAGCGCCCCGGCTTCACCCCCTCCGAAAAGGTGGTGGGCGCCACCTTCATGCGCCAGTTCCAGAATTGCGACGAGCGTATCATCGTCACCACCTTCGCCTCCAACGTCCACCGTGTCCAGCAGGTGCTGGATGCCGCCGCCCAGTGCGGCCGGAAGGTGGCCGTTACCGGCCGCAGCATGGAGAACATGATGAAGGTCTCCACGGAGCTGGGCTATATGAAGGTCCCCAAAAACACACTGGTGGACATCAACAAACTCAAGGGCCTGCCCAAAAACAAGCAGGTCATCGTCACCACCGGCTCTCAGGGCGAGGAAATGAGTGCCCTGTACCGCATGGCCTTCTCCACCCACAAGCAGGTGGAGATCGGCGCCGGTGACAAGGTGATCCTCTCCGCCTCCGCCGTTCCCGGCAACGAGGTCACGGTGGGCCGTGTCATCAACGAGCTGTTCCGCAAGGGTGCTACCGTGGTCTATGACCGGGCGGATATGCTTCACGTCTCCGGCCACGCCTGCCAGGAGGAGCTGAAGATCATCCACGCCCTGACGAAGCCCCGTTTCTTCGTCCCGCTCCACGGTGAGCAGCGGATGCTGCAGATCCACTGCCAGCTGGCTCAGCAGATGGGCATGGACCGCAATCACATCGCCATCGCCGATAACGGCGGCGTCATTGAAATCACCGGCAAGTCCATGAAGCTGTCCGCCAACTCCGTCCCCGCCGGCGAGGTGTATGTGGACGGCTCCGGCGTGGGCGACGTGGGCGCCGTGGTCATGCGGGACCGCAAGCGTCTGGCAGAGGACGGCATGGTGGTGGTGGTCCTTCCCATCGCCACGCAGGACGGCGCGCTGCTGTCCCCGCCTGAGATCATCACCCGCGGATTCATTTATGTGAAGGAATCCGGCGATCTGATGAAGGAGCTGCAAAACGTTGCCATGAACGCCGCTGACAGCGTCACCGGCAGCCGCAAGCGCGGCCGGGATGACGGTGAGCTCCGCGGCGCGGTCAAGTCCGCTGTCAGCAGCTACCTGTTCAAAAACACCAAGCGCAGCCCCATGGTCATTCCTGTGGTGACCCGGCTGTAACATCACGGGAAAACACACACATTCCCGGTTTGCCCTGTCTTGCTTTTGTAAAAACAGCCAAAATTGGCGCGGTATGATTGACAGAGCCGACAAACCGTGTATAATGCCCCCATCAAGGCAAAGGCGTCTTAGAGTGCATGCTCTAAGACGCTTTCTCTCTTCCCCCGATCTTTTCTGCATATAACTGCCGGACAGTGGAAGCGAACCCGCTCCTGTCTCCCGGCAAAACGCAAGGCAATGGAGTCTTACCGTTCGGAAGGCTCCATTGCCTTCTTATATGCAGAACCGTTCGCTGGAAGAAAACGGCAAAAATGGGAGGAAACAACTATGGAATTCAGTTCTGTCAACACCATTTGGGTGCTGCTGGACGCAGCGCTGGTCTTTTTCATGCAGGCGGGCTTCTCCATGTGCGAGGCCGGCTTCACCCGGGCCAAAAACACCGGCAATATCCTGATGAAAAACCTGATGGACTTCTGCATCGGCACCCCTTGCTTCTGGCTTGTCGGCTTCGGCACCATGTTCGGCGCGGGCACCGGCCTCTTCGGCTGGTTTGACCCCATGATCATGAAGGATTACAGCAGCATCCTTCCCTCCGGCGTCCCCCCGTGGGCCTACGCCATTTTCCAGACCGTCTTCTGCGCCACCTCCGCCACCATCGTCTCCGGCGCTATGGCGGAGCGCACCAAGTTCAGCACCTACTGCATCTACTCCGCCGCTATCTCCCTTTTGATCTACCCCATTTCCGGCCACTGGATCTGGGGCGGCGGCTGGCTCAGCGAGCTGGGCTTCCATGACTTCGCCGGATCTACCTGTGTCCACATGGTCGGCGGCGTCTGCGCCCTGATCGGCGCCAAGATGCTGGGCCCCCGCATCGGCAAATACGGCCGGGACGGCAAGCCCCGTGCTATCTTAGGCCACAACCTGACCTTTGCCGCTCTGGGCGTGTTCATTCTCTGGTTCTGCTGGTTCGGCTTCAACGGTGCCTCCACCGTAGGCATGGACACCGACGAGCTGATCGTCAGCGCCGGTCTGGTGTTCTTCAACACCAACCTCTGCACTGCCGTGGCCTGCTGCACCACCTTGATCTTCACCTGGCTGCGCTACGGCAAGCCGGATGTCTCCATGACCTACAACGCCGCTCTGGCGGGCCTGGTGGGCATCACCGCCGGGTGTGACGCTGTATCCCCTCTGGGTGCCGCCGTTATGGGCATTGTCTTCGGTCTGGTCATCGTGCTGGCCGTGGAGTTTTTCGACAAGGTTGCCAAGATTGACGACCCTGTGGGCGCCATCTCGGTCCATGGCGTCTGCGGTGCCCTGGGCACTATCCTCACCGGCCTCTTCGCCACCGGTGTATCCACGGAAAAGGGCATGTTTTACGGCGGCGGCTTCCACTTCTTCGGTATTCAGCTGCTGGGCGTCGTTTCCGTCATCGCCTATGTGGCGGTGGTCATCACCCTTGTCTTTACCATTCTGAAGCACACCATCAGCCTCCGTGTGGATGCTGAGGACGAGATCGCCGGTCTGGATGTCTCCGAGCACGGCCTGCTCACCGCCTATGCCGGCTTCGCCATGCTGCCTGATACCGCCGCCGTGGAGACCGACGCCCCCGTGGCCGTCACCGGCGACGTGCCTGCCGCCGAGGCCATTCCCGTCAAGCGTGTCCCCTCCTTCGACACTGCCGACGGCACCGCCCCCAAGTTCACCAAGGTGGAGATCATCTGCAAGGAATCCAAGTTTGAAGCTCTGAAAACGGCTATGCTGGAGCTGGGCATCACCGGCATGACCATGAGCCACGTTCTTGGCTGCGGCATCCAGAAGGGCAAGCCGGAATATTACCGTGGCGTGGAGGTGGAGCCCACCCTGCTGCCCAAGATCCAGCTGGACATTGTGGTCAGCAAGGTGCCTGTCCGCAGCGTCATTGAAACCGCTAAGAAGGTGCTCTACACCGGCCATATCGGCGACGGCAAGATCTTCGTCTACGATGTGGAAAACGTGGTGAAGGTCCGCACCGGCGAGGAGGGCTATGACGCCCTGCAGGATGTAGAATAAATCCATATTTGCAAAAGCCCTCCCGGAAGCCTCAGCTTCCGGGAGGGTTTTCGTTATTTTTTCTTTTACAGATGATGCTCCCGCAGCAGCTTTTTCGCCTGCTCCCACAGCTCATCGCTGACGGTCTGGACCACTACCGCCTTTTCCACCAGATCCGGCAGGGCCGCCTTCAGCTCCGCCTCCACGATGGTCTCATTGGTCAGGTCCGCCGAGGGGCATCCCGCGCACTGGCCCAGCAGCTTTACATACACAGTTTTCCCCTCCACATGGTCGATGGAAATGTCACCGCCATGGGAACGGAGAGCAGGCCGCACCTTTTCCTCCATCGCCGCTTCGATCCGCTCCAAATCGCTCATATTCGTTCCTCCCGCGTACTTCTTTTCGCTCAGTATACCACGCTTCCCCGGAAGCGTCCACGGAAAATTTTGAAAATCCCTCTTGACATCTCGCGCCAACTGTATATACTATGTATGTACAGTACGAACGGAGGACTTCCATGGAACTCATTATCCGAAACAACAGTGGCCAGCCTATCTACGATCAGATCAGCGGGCAGATCAAGGCCCAGATCCTCTCCGGCGCTCTGTCGCCGGGGGACGCGCTGCCCTCCATCCGTGGGCTGGCCAAGGACCTGAAAATATCCGTCATCACCACCAAGCGGGCCTATGACGAACTGGAGGCCCAAGGGCTGATCAACACCGTGGCCGGCAAAGGCTGCTTTGTGGCGGAGCCGGATCTGGCTCTGTTCCGGGAGCAATCGCTCCACCTGCTCGAGGACCATCTGGCCGCCGCCGCAGAGCTGGCGCGGACCTGCGGCCTTTCAGAGTCGGAATTGACGGAGCTGCTGCGCCGCAAGTGGGAGGGATCTCTATGACAAATGCTATCGAATTGAACCATATCAGCAAATCCTTCGGAGAATTTTCTCTGAAGAACGTGACTCTCGCCATTCCCGCCGGGACCATCTGCGGTCTGGTGGGCGAGAACGGTGCGGGCAAATCCACCCTCATCCGCATTCTCATGGGCGCGCTGCGGCCGGACAGCGGCACCGCCGCCGCGCTGGGCGTGGATATCTCCGCCCCGGATTTTCTGAACGCCAAGGAGGACATCGGCGTGGTGCTGGACGAGGGGTGCTTTCCTGAGACCCTCACCGCCCCGCAGGTGGGCCGCGTGATGGCTGCCACCTACCGCCGCTGGGAGCAGGATACCTTCGACGCCTATTGCCGCCGTTTCGCTCTGCCGGAGAAAACCGCCTTCAAGGACTATTCCCGGGGCATGAAAATGAAACTCACCATCGCCGTCGCCCTCAGCCATCAGGCACGACTCCTGGTGTTGGACGAGGCCACCGCCGGACTGGACCCCATTGTCCGAGACGAGATCTTGGAGCTTTTCAATGAGTTTACCCGGGACGAGACCCACTCCGTCCTGATCTCCTCCCACATTCTCAGCGATTTGGAAAAGCTCTGCGACTACATCGCCTTTCTCCATCAGGGGCGGCTGCTGTTCTGTGAGGAAAAGGACGCCCTTCTGGAGCAATACGGCATCTTCAATGACACGGCGGAGCAAGCGGAGGCCCTCATGCCGGAAGCCATCGTGTCCATGGAAACCACGCCCTACGGCGGCGTCCAGGCGCTGGTGCGGCGGGAGCTGGCCCCGGTGGGCTTCCAACTGGAAAAGCCCACCATTGAGGACATTATCCTCGCTCTGGTGAAAGGAGAAAAGCAATGAAAGCCCTGCTGCTGAAAGACTGGTATGTTCTGCGGAAGCAGGCCTGGGCCTATCTCATCATCGTTCTGGTCTGGGGCGCTATCCCCAGCGAAGTACTGAATCTTCTGGCTGTGGTCTACGGGGCCATGATCCCCTATACCGCCATGGCCTATGACCAGCGGAGCCGCTGGGACAGGTTTGCCCGGATGCTCCCCTATTCGGACCGGACTGTGGTGCTTAGCCGGTATGCGCTTGGCTGGGTCTCCCTTCTGATTGGTACCGCCGCTGTAACGCTCTGTCAGGGGATTGTTTCCTGCCTGCCTGTTCGGACAGAAGCCGCAGCCGGCCTCTCCCCCGCTCTGATCTACACGGCGCTGTGTGTGGGAACGATCCTGCTGAGCATCAACGTCCCCCTCACGCTGCGCTTCGGCTCCGAAAAGGCCCGGATGGTCTCCGTCCTCATCACATTCCTTGTCTTTGCTTCCGTGGGTTTTCTCAAAGGTCTGAACGCCGGAAGTCCTGCCGGGGCGGCAGCTTTCCCGGCGCTGCTGCTTCCGGCGGCGCTGACCGTCATTGCCACCGCCGTCTCCATCCCCCTGTCCCTGAAATTCTACCGGGAAAACCGCTGAAAATACGCCAAAAAAGCCGTCCGGCTCCGCCGGACGGCTTTTTCTTATCCATTTTATTCGCTGGCATCCCCGGCGTGGCACAATCGCCATTTCAAGCCGGAGTACCGTTTCTGCTGCCGGTCATTGGCCGCCATAGAGCGGATGGCCGCGTCATCGCCCACGATGACCAGCAGCTCTCTGGCCCGGGTCAGCGCCGTATACAGCACCCCCCGCACCATGAGACTGGGTGCCGAGGGCATGGCCGCCAGCACCACGCAGCGGTACTCGCTGCCCTGAGCCTTGTGGACCGTCTGGGCATAGGCAAGGTCGATCTCGCTGAGCATTTCCACGCTGTAAGGCGCTTTCCGGCCGTCAAAGTCCAGCGCCAGCCACTCGCCCCCGGCGTCGATCTCCGCGATGCGGCCTACGTCGCCGTTGAACATTCCGGTACCCACGGTGCCGTCATCCTTCTGCCAGACCACATCGTAATCATTCCGGGTCTGCATGATCCGGTCCCCTACCCGGAACACCCGCTCCCCCCACAGGATTTCCCGCTTGCCGGGTGTCCGGGGGTTCAGCGCCTCCTGCAAGAGCCGGTTCAGGTTGATGGTGCCGCAAGGCCCCTTCCGGGTGGGCGTCAGCACCTGGATCTGCTCCGCCGGGATGTGCATATTGTCCGGCAGGCGGGTCTTGCACAGTTCCAGCACCGTCGCCACCGCCCGCTGGGCGTCCCGACGGCAGAGGAAGAAGAAATCCCCCTGATTCCCCTTCAGGTCCGGGCTTTCGCCCAGATTGACCCGGTGGGCGTTGCGGATGATGGCGGACTGCTCCGCCTGCCGGAACACCTCCCGGAGAAACACAGTCTCGATCTTTTTGCTGCGGATCAGGTCGGAAAACACATTTCCCGCCCCCACAGAGGGCAGCTGGTCCGCATCTCCCACCAGCACCAGCCGGGTGCCGGGGCGCAGCGCCCGCAGCAGTGCGGAGAACAGGGACACGTCCACCATGCTCATCTCGTCCACGATGACGGCCTCAGCCTCCAACGGCTCCTTTTCCGTTTTCTGGAAGGTCACCTGATGAGCCGCCTCATTCCACGTCATACCCAGCAGCCGGTGAACCGTCTGGGCCTCCATGCCCGTCAGCTCGCTCATGCGCTTCGCCGCACGGCCCGTGGGGGCCGCCAGCACGATGTTCAGCCCCATTTTCTGAAACAGGGCCACGATGCCCCGGACGGTGGTGGTCTTGCCGGTGCCGGGACCGCCGGTCAGCAGGATGACGCCAACCTTCGCCGCCAGCTCTACCGCCTGCCGCTGCAAGGGCGCGTAGGTAATGCCCTGTTCCTTCTCGATTTCCGCCACGGTCCGGTCTGCAAAGCGGCTCTCATCGGCGTCCATTTCCAACAATGCCAGCAGGCGGGCGCAGGCGGAGGTCTCTGCCTCCCACAGCCGCCGCAGGTACACCGCCTCCACATTGGCGATCCGCTGGATCACCACGGCGTGATGCTCCGCCAAGGCGTCCAGGGCCGCTTCCACCTGCTCGACCCCGCAGCTCAACAGCTGGCAGGTGGCGGCAAGCAGCTTGTCCTTCGGCAAAAACACATGGCCGTTATTCTCGTTATAGGTCAGTTCAAAAGTGAGGGCCGCCTCAAGGCGCTCCGTGCAGTCCTCTGCAAATCCCATGGACAGCGCCATGGTGTCCGTCACGGAAAAATCCACGCCGCATACATCGTCTGACAGCAGATAGGGATTTTTCTCCACCACCCGGATGGCCCCATCCCCATACTGCTGCCGCAGCCGGATGGCCAGCACCGGCGGCAGCTGATACCGGGATAGGAATTCCATCAGCCGCCGCAAGCCCATGTGCTGACGGAACAGCTCTCCGATCTCCATGGCCTTTTTCGCGGTAATGCCCCGGATCTCCTGAAGCCGCTCCGGCTCCGCCTCTAAAATATCCAGGGTCTCCAGGCCGAACCGGTCCACGATCCGCCGGGCGGTGGTGGGTCCCACGCCCTTGCAGACACCGGAGGACAGGTAGGCGAAGATATCCTCTTCCTCCTCCGGCAGCGTCCGCTCCAGCTCCTGCGCCTTCAGCTGCTCGCCGTGCTGGGGATGGACCTCCCAGGTACCGGTAACGGTCAGATGCTCTCCCGGCGCCACACAGGGGATACATCCCACCACAGTAACGACCTCCCCCTCCTCGGTGAGGAGACGGAGGACCGTATATCCGTTTTCGGCGTTCTGAAAAATAACGCTATGTACCGTACCCTCCCGGCAGATCAGTTCTTCCATGACTTCCCCTCTTTAACGTGCCGGTGCAGCGCAGTCCTTCTTGCGCAAGACCCCTGACCGGCATTTTTATCTCTTGTCTCCGGCATCCAGCCGGAAATCCGTCCCGTTCACCACAGCGGCGTTGTCCTCCCGCTCCGCCAGATAGTCGGCAAGTCCCCTGGCCTCCGCCGTCAGGCCGCAGTCGGCAATGACGATCTGTGCCCCCGGCAGACTGCTCCGCACCCGGCGCAGCTCCCGGACATCGTGCTCCAAGGCTAACGCCTCACCCCGCACAGGCAGTACCAGTAAAAGCCCCGGGATCGTGGGCCGCCCTGCGTGGAGCACCGCTCCTGCCAGCAGCCACACCACCGTGGTCATCCCCACGGCGGAGAAAAAGGCGATCACGCCGTCCCGAAATACGTTCATCCCATCACCTCAGGACAGTATATGGCCAGATCTCCGCCTGTGTGACACACTCAATCTATATCGCGGGCCGTATCCAGCTTCGCCGCCACAGTATCCAGCTTGATCTCCGCGACTTCCTGCCGTCCCTTCACTGTTTCCAATTCTGTTTTGACCTCTTGGAGGGTCTTGGACACCGCTTTCAGCGTTTCCTCCATTCGATCCAGCTTGTCCTTCAGACAGACGGCTCCCGCCAAAACGGCTCCCACCGCCAGCAGCCCCAGCAAAAATGGTGCGACATCTCCCCCGCCGCCGCTGAACATCCCTGCCAACAGTATCGCCGGCACACAGGCAAGCAAAGCGAACCCAACCGTATATAACGCGAATTTTCCCATATCAGTCCTCCCGGGTGATTCCCAGTTCTGCCAATATGGCTTCCTCTCTTGCCCGCATCTGCTTTTTCTGCGGGCCTTCGTCCAGATGGTCATAGCCCAGCAGGTGCAGCACGGAGTGCACCACCAGATACGCCAGTTCCCGGCGGTTGGAATGGCCGTACTCCTTGGCCTGCGCCGCCACGTGCTCCATGGAGATCACCATATCCCCCAGGGGCACCAGTCCGGTGCCGGGGTCGGCGTCCTCCCCGCCGGGCAGCTCGCCGGGCTGCAGGTCAAACTCCGGGAAGCTGAGCACATCCGTGGCCCGGTCTACCTCCCGCATATCCAGATTGATCTGATGGATGGCCTCGTCATTGGTCAGCAGCACGTCCACCTCACAGGGAAAATCCACTCCCTCCGCCGCCAGAGCGGTGCGGATGACCTTGCGGATAAAGGCCCGCTGGCCCTCATTCACCCCCGGCACGTCGGCGGTGATGGGAATATAGTGCCGTTTTGCCATTATTTCTTCCCCTTTCCGCCGTTTTTGGCAGTTTCGTATTCTTCATAGGCCTTCACGATCCGCTGAACCATCACATGACGCACCACGTCGGCGTTGGTCAGCTCGCAGATACCGATGCCCTCCACCTTTTTCAGCACCCGCATGGCCTCCCGCAGGCCGGAGGGCTTGCCGTCCGGCAGATCGATCTGGGTCACATCGCCGGTAATGACGATCTTGGAGCCGAAGCCCAGACGGGTCAGGAACATTTTCATCTGCTCCCGGCTGGTGTTCTGGGCCTCGTCCAGAATGATGAAGCTGTCATCCAGCGTCCGGCCGCGCATGTAGGCCAGGGGGGCCACCTCGATGTTGCCCCGCTCCAGATACTTCTGGTAGGTCTCCGCCCCCAGCATATCAAACAGGGCGTCATACAGCGGCCGCAGGTACGGGTCCACCTTGCTTTGCAGATCGCCGGGCAGGAAGCCCAGCCGCTCGCCGGCCTCCACGGCGGGACGGGTGAGGATGATGCGGTTCACCTGTTTTTCCCGGAATGCCTGCACTGCCGCCGCCACCGCCAGATACGTTTTGCCGGTACCGGCGGGGCCTACGCCGATGGTAACGGTATTTTTCAGCACCGATGCGATATATTCCTTCTGTCCCAGCGTTTTCGGCTTCACCGGGCGACCCTTGGCGGAGATGCACAGCACATCCCCCGCCAGTTCGCTGATCTGTTCTTCTTTTCCGGTGCGGACCATGTCGATGATATAGCGGACGTTCTGCTCCCCCAGTGCCTCCCCCCGGGAGGACAGGGTCAGCATGGCCTGCACCGCTTTGGCGGCGTGCATCACGTCCTCCGCCTCGCCGCTGATCCGCAGCTCGCCGTCCCGGTTGGTCACCGTCACATTAAATTCTTTTTCCAGCAGGCGGATGTTCTCGTCAAAGGAGCCGAAAATATTTACGGCCTGCTCCATCCGCTCAATGCTGATCCTCTGTTCCATTCCATCACTCCTAAAGTTATCCGGACGCGCCGTCCGGTTCATTTGCTGTATAAATAGGGGCCTGCGTCCCGAGTTCCTCCCGGCACTCCGCCGTCAGCGTCACCGTCAGGACATCCCCCCGGAGCCGGGAGGCCACCTGACTGGCCGTTACCTCGCCGTAGGGGTCCACAAGGCTGTGGAGATACGCTTCCAGCGCCGCCCCCGTCTCCTTCTGCCGCCGGGCCTGCGTGACCGTCACCGGCTCCGTTTCGTAAAACCGGAGAGTCTCCGTCTCCCATGTGATCGGCAGCGGGATCCCGCAGATCCGAACCGGCGTTCTCTCGGTTATTTTATCACACTGGTCGCTGTCAATGCTACTGTTTGCAAAGAATTTTATCCGGCGGCTGCCGAAAATCACGGAACGGAGCCGCTTTTCCCGTCCGGTATACCGTTTTTCTGCCCCGGTGAGGGGCACGTTGGCTGTCAGGGTGTACCACGTCCGACCCTCCACGGACCCAAGCCCCGCTGTGAACCGGGTGCCGAAGGTCCCTGTGTCCTCCACGCCGGAGATCAAGAGCTGCCCCTCCGTCACCGACATTCCCTTCATCACCTGAGGGACACCCCCCAGTGCCTGCACCCGCAGCACCAGCCCGTCCCGCCGGGCCACTAAATTGCACGGTATTTTCCGGTCCAGCGGCTTCGGTGCCGTCCGCCGTTCCCGTACCTCCACGTTGGCCCGGCAGCCGGATACGTTCACCGCCACCCAGCTCAGCTCCGGGATCTCCAGCAGCACATGGTTGCGGATGTCCTCCCCATTCAGGGCGAAGCCGAAGCACCCCCGATGAACGCCGTTTTTCTCCAGGGATCGCAGGATCACCTCCCGCGGCACCGTTTCATTCCCGGCAATCTGAATATCCCACACGAAGAAGGACCCGATCAGCACCGCTGCTCCACACGCCGCGATGCCTACCGCCAAGGCCTGACGGTGCCGCAGCTTTGCCAGCGTGTAGGGCGCGCCCTCCCGCCGCACGATTTCGATCGTGCAGTCCAGCTTTTCCGCCGCGCGGCTGAGGATGCGGTGATCCCCCCGGCTCATGCGGCAGGTAAACGTCTCCGCCCCCTCCCATTCCAGATCCCAGAAGGCCAGCTTCCGGGCGGAACACAGATTCAGCACCCGTTCCGGGTAGGGACACGTCACCCGGAGCCACACCTGTCCCCGGACCCTGTTGATAAGCTCCTTCAGCATGACACCCACTCCACGCCGTTGATTTTCCCGCCGATCCGCAGTTCTTCTCCCGTCATGGCCACCAGCGTCAGCCGTTCTCCTCGAATCCGCAGAACGCCGAAGCCGGTGTTGGCGTCGATCTGGGTATCGCTGTAAGCCAGCAGGCCCGTGTGGCGTTCCAGATATAGCTGCCGGTTCCCGATCAGCTCCAATCGGGGCAGGCCCGCCACCACATCCACCGGCAGGTCAAACAGCTCCGCCACGCCGCCCAGAATACCGCCCTGCTCCCGGTCCCGTTTTTTCTCCATGCTCTCACCTCACCGAACTCTATGCGGAAATTCCCCCCGGCTTGCCTGTCCCGCCGTATGAACCGCCCCCGCCCCGCATAGGGTATAGCGGGTGATGCGTATGAAACGGCGGATACGGACGGATGTGTGCCTGATCCTATGCGGGATCCTGGTCTGGTTTCTGGCGGACGCCAGACAGCTGCGGCTCGAGGCAGCCAAGGCCCTGACCCTCTGCGCCGGGACGGTGATCCCCGCCCTGTTTCCCTTCATGGTCATCACCGGTCTGCTGGTGCGGCTGGGCTTCGGACAATGGCTGGCGCCCGATATGGCTGGCCTGATGGCGTCCCTGTTCCGCTTGCCCGGCTGCGCCGGGTCCGCGCTGCTGCTGGGGCTGGTAGGAGGCTATCCCATCGGCGCCCGCACAGCAGCGGAGCTGTACACCTCCGGGGACCTGACCCGGCAGGAGGCGGAGCGGCTTCTGACCTTCTGCAACAACTCCAACCCCGTGTTCCTCATCAGCGTGCTGGGCGGGGGGGTGTTCGGCAGCGTCCGGGCGGGCCTGTGGCTCTGGCTGATCCACATCTGCGCCGCCCTCCTCACCGGACTGCTGTTCCGGGGACTGGGCCGGGGACGGAAAACCGTTCCCCCCGCCATTTCCTTTCAGGCCCCCTCTCTGCCCGCGGCCTTTGTGTCATCTGTCCGGGACAGCGCCGGGACCATGCTCTCCGTCTGCGCCTTCGTCACGTTCTTCTATGTGCTGATCTCGCCCCTGACGGCCCTCCCCGGCCCATGGGCGGCCCTGACCGTGGGCTGCGGGGAGCTGTTCTCCCTGACGCCCCTCCTGCCCTGTGACCACACCGGCTTCCTGCTGGCCGCCGGGTGCGCCGGATGGGGCGGGCTGTCCGTTCTCTGCCAGACCGCCGCCCTTCTGGACGGCACGGACCTCCCCCTCGCCCCCTGTCTGCTGGGGAAGCTGACCCACGGCCTGCTGTCCGCGCTGCTGGCCGCCCTCGTTTCTTTTTGGCTGTTTTGACATTTTTCAACAGGTCTCGCGGGCAAAACGCGGCAAAACGGGGCGCCGGTTTGGAAAACCGGCGCCCCGCCTTGCTTCGGAAAGGTCATGTATGAAAAGATCTATCAACACGCCGCTTGCCTGCGGCGGGATCGTTGGTCTGCCGGTTTGGGACTCCTCCCGGGCGGGCAGTGGGCCGTAGGGGTGTATTTGAAAGAATGGCTTTTTCTCTCGGATCAGCGGCGGGGCCGGGAAACGGCTCTCTCGCCTGCTGATGTACGCAGTATACACCCCAAATCTGAAGGGAAGATGAAAAACTTGTAAACCATTTGTGAACGGTGCGGCGGTTTTTTCACTTCCGTTGCACGAAACCGTGCAGCAAACGCCCCTCATACAGGGTGGGCACACGGCGGCGCCCCTAAAGTTACATCCGTGTGACAGGAGGATGTTATCTATGAACAAAACAGCCAATTTTCAGTTGACCCAGTGGGAAAAGACGGACCGCATCATGATGGAGGACTTCAATCGCGACAACGCTGCCATCGACGCGGCGCTGAAAAGCAATGCCGACAAGGCCGCGGCGGCGCTGGCGGCGGCCTCAGCGCTGGAGCAGAAGCTGGGCTTACAGCACATTCAGACGGTCAACGGCACAACCGGCAACGCCAGCATCTTCACATACAGCATCGACTGGGATCAGTGGACGGAAGTCCTTTTCTTCCTGACCCCGAAGCTGTCCGGCAGCAATCTCACCTATCAAATCTATTTTGAGAACAAATCCATGACTTCAGATGGCTCCGTTCATTTCAGCGGTACCCTGGGGGGAGACAATTCCTTTGTGGTTTACCCATTTTCCAGCAAGAACACATCGCTAAAGGGCCAATTTTTCGGTGGAAACACCTTTTCCAACCCTCGTACCTATCAGAAGCTGGGGGATCGCCTGATCTTGTCCCCCAACGGTTCCGGCACCACGGTCAATGCGGGGACCACTTTGACGATCTACGGCAGAAAATAAGCAAGGATCCCCCCGCGCCGTAGGCGCGGGGGTATCCTTTATCTCAACTCAAGTGAGTTTTGATAACTTGCTTAAAGCATCATTACGCGAGCGTAACGACCAGTTCAGCATCCTTGTTCAGACCGGAGAAGGTGAATTTAAACGTAGCGCTCTTATTGTCGGGAGCCTGGGTAAAGGCAGAGACCGTACCAGTAGCGCCCGTCACAGTTGCAGTAGTGTAAGTGCTGGCAAATGCGCTGCCGTCAGCGTTCTTCACGGTCACGGTGACAACGCCGTTCTCCGCAACCAGCTTCACATCGCCAGTTGCAACAGTGGAATCGTTGCTGTACTTCACAGCCACCTTGTAGACCTGAACGGGAGTCACAGTAACACCAGTGAAGGTCATGCCGTCATAGGTGAAGCTCCAACCGGCAGTACCCTTGGCGATGTCCTTGCAGCCCTTGTCAGCCAGGATGGCCTTGATGTCGCTGGTGGTCAGCGTGGTGGCCTTGCCGGACTCGACATAGAACTTGATGGTGGTGGTGGTATCAATATCAACGCTCTTGACATCGATGTCATCGCTCAGAGTGGGGGCAGCAGGATCGGTGTTGCCATCCTTCTCATAGATGACCAGAGTCTTGACCATGTAGTCCTTGATCACAGCGTAGACAACATCGTTCTCGTCCTTAGCGATAGCGTTGTAGGAGGAGACAGAGATCTCATCGTCAGTGTTGACATAGAAGATCTTGGCGTCCTTATCCACGGTGATGATCTCGTTCTTGTACTTGCTATCAACAACGCCAGAGGCAGGAGTGCGCTTACCAGCGGTGTTCAGGGTGACAGTGTACTCCTTGGAGGTCTTGTCGATACCGACGCCCTGCAGGAAGCCTTCCTTATCAGTGCCGTTATAATCGTTATAAGCGGTCAGACGGGTGATGATGCCCTTGTTGTTGGTAGAGTAGCTCTTGAACAGGCCAGCAGCCTTATCCTTAACCTGAGCGGAGGTCAGAGTGCTGTTGCCGTTGATGGTAGCATCCTCAGCAACCTTGACAGTCTTCAGCTCGCCATCAACCACAGCGTCAAAGGTGAAGTAGTCACCATCGTTGTCATGGATCAGGTTGGAAGCAGAGCCGTTGGCGATGAACAGGTTGTTGCTGCTGTTGTCCTCGACCTCAGCATTGTTCTGGGGCATGACGAACATCACAGTCACCATGCTGTTGGACTTGCAGTACCAGTAAGCATCAACATTCTTGCCGCTAGCGTTCAGAGCCTTCACGGTAGGAGCATTCTTGATGCCGGTGTAAGCGGTGAAATCGTCGATGTCATAAGTGCCAGAGGGGCAGCTGTAATCGTCAGTATCAGAGACCACAAACACGGAGGCGCTGTTGGCATAGTAGGTGCCCTTAGCGGTCACGATACCAGCCTTATTGTTGTCCATCTTGAAGACCGTATCATCCTTAGAAGAAGAGGTCTTGGTGGTGGGCAGCTCCTTCAGGCTATACTCACCATTATCATTCACCTTGTAGGTGACGATCTGGTTGGGGACCATGCCCTTCTTGGCGTTGTAGTCCTTGTCGGTGGTGACGATCTTGGAGGTGCCGTCGGTGAACAGCAGCTCAACGCGGTTGCCCAGGTACCAGTCAGAACCGCCCTTGATGTTCAGGATCAGAGCGTAATCGCCGATCTCCTCAACTTCCTCGACATAGATCATGTAGCCGTAAGCGTCCACATAGATGGTGTAGTCCTGCTTCACGGACACGTCGCTCAGGTTCTGGCCGCCGATCTGAGCGGAAGCCTTATAGCGGGTGCCATCGATGGTCAGGGCCTTCTTGTCGTTGTTGTTGGTGTCGCTGTTCTCAGCAACGGTGACAGTGCCTTCCACCTTGGTGGCAGCGGCAACAGACTCGATCTCCTTCTCCTTCAGGGAGTAGGTGTACAGAACATAATCGTCAACCTCGAACTTGTCATCGGTCTCGAACTCGTTCTTGAAGTTGGCAACAACGGGACCCTCGGCGGTCACAACCACATAGGCGTCCTTCTTGTCGGTAGCCTTGACGGTCTTGTTGATGGAGCCGATGTAGGTGTTGACCTCGGTGATGATGACGGAATCGTTGTCATCATTGTAGAAGACCTCGGTCAGAACGCCGTTATCGCCGTACTTGTTCTTGTCATCACCCTTGGTGATGTCGCGAGCGGGCTGAGAAGCGTTCTCAACGCCGTCCACATAGACGGTGACCTTCTTGGCAGAGATGCTCAGGTCCTTTGCAAAATCGCTCACTTTATATTTTACGGTCATTCGCTCATATCCTCCTCATTTTGAATCGCTCCGCACGCCGTCAGCCGGTCAAAGCAGAGCTTGGCGAGGTTGCGGTCGGTGACAGCATACACGGCCACCGGTTTGCGGCTGATGTCAGCCAGCTTATCCTGTGTCAGCGGCATGGGGATGACGTCCACCATATCGCCCACAGCGTAGTTGAGCTGCTGCACGGTCTTGGCGCTGGCGTCCGACGCGGTCATGACCAGCCACGCCTTGCCCTTGACGACGGCCTCCTCCACTGCATCGAAGCCCATGGTCAGTGCGCCCGCCTTGCGGCACAGGCTCAGCGCCTGAAACAGCGCTTCCTCCGGCGGCAGCTTGGGCTTTGCGGGGGTGTTATTCTTCTTTGCCATTTACTGCTGCCTCCTTTGCGGCTTCGGCCAGCTGTGCGGCCAGAGCCTCGTAAACTTCGGCGGGAACCGGCTGCTCAAAGCAGCGCTCCAGCGCCTTTTTCTTTTTTGCCTTGGTCAGGCAGTCGGGGTTCGGGCAGAGATACGCGCCGCGGCCCGGCTTTTTGCCGACCAGATCAATGCTGATCTCTCCGCTGGGTGCACGTACCACACGCACCAGCTCCTTCTTGGGGCGGCTGGTCATGCAGCCGATGCACTGGCGGGCAGGGATCTTTTTTTGTGCCATCCGGTTTTCCCTCCTTCGGCAGGTGTTCCGCGCTTATTCTGCGGCGGTGTCTTCGGTCTTCTCCGCCTCGGCAGCCTTCGGCTCTTCCTCGCCGTAGTAGCCGCTCTCGGGGCGGATGTCGATATTGTAGCCGGTCAGGCGGGCGCACAGACGGGCGTTCTGGCCCTTATTGCCGATGGCAAGGCTCAGCTGCTGGTCAGGCACGGTCACGCGGCAGGAGCGGGTCTCGCCGGGCAGCAGCTCGACCTTGACCACCTTTGCGGGGCTGAGAGCTGCGGAGATGAACTCAGAGATGTCCTCGCTCCACTTCACGATGTCGATCTTCTCGCCGCCCAGCTTCTCGACCACAGCGGCCACACGGTCGCCGTGGGGGCCGATGCAGGCAGAGACGGGGTTGACGTTGGCGTCCTTGGACCAGACAGCCATCTTGGTGCGGGCGCCGGCCTCGCGGCTGATGGCCTTGACCTCGACGGTGCCGTCGTAAATTTCAGGCACTTCCAGCTCGAACAGGCGCTTGACGAGGCCGGGGTGGGTGCGGCTGATCATGACGCGGGGGCCGCG
>OLFT01001629.1_pt1 | contig 22725 bp, 19 predicted proteins | sample 1604921 | NCBI WGS metagenome assembly OLFT01 (sample SAMEA3888897, study PRJEB22519) | human gut metagenome | biome: human gut; feature: human-associated habitat; material: faeces | place: Denmark | collected 2013 | reverse complement strand
TAATACTACTATGTAAGTATCAAATTGTCAAACAAAGAACTAGTTTAGAGTGGCTTAAAGACCTAGTTTAGAGTGGCTTGATGAGATAAGTGTAGGTGGCAGCTTTTCTGGTTCTCGTAGCTACCTGACGACCTGTTTTTTGGAAGAGGTGTTTAAAGCGGCGCAAGAAATTTGTGGAATCCATCTTGAGGTAGTCTTCATTAAAGGTACCAAAAAGTTGACGGTAGGTAGTCAAAGTGTTTTCCTCGGGCATAATGGAAAGGATAGTTGGATAGTATTCGAGTCGTCCCTTGATACGTTCCATAGCTGTTAAGAGGATTTCCCAGTGGTCAAAGGCGAGGTCATCATGTGACAGTGTCTTATCGCCATCAACAAGTTGCAGTCGACCGTCTACCATGGCGATGTCTAACCAATGCGTAGACGCCGCATCGTCGGCAGCCTTTTCCACTTGAATGTCATTAAAGGTCATAAAGCAGAGATAAGCCACTGTAATGGTCCACATTCGAGGATCACGATAAGGTGTTCCCACTGTAATGAGTTGCTCAATGTGGTCAGGGTTGAGTTTAACGGATGTTTCCTCCTGTACCTCACGACAGACAGCTAGATTGAGATCTTCTTGCTCCTGAACGAAGCCACCACTGAGGGCGTATTTCCCCATGAAGGGATGGTTTTTTCGCTTGATAAGTAAGGTTTGGACTCTTCCTTCATAATAGCGGAAGATGACCGAGTCAACGGTCACTGAGGGCTTAACGTACTTATCCACTTCCTCTCGCCGATAGATGTCCAAAAATTCCTTTTCACTACCAGAGTTTTCGAAGGTTTTAGTCATAGGTTTCCTCCTCTATTTATTGTAAGTTCAAATGATGATTGCTTTACATCAGTCTTCTAAATCTCGATGTGTAAACGTTCCTTGATTGCTTTTTTGGCATTGTGGTAGTTGTCCGCAAAGAAGCTGTCGCTATTGCTATTTTCCCCTAAAATAACGATTTTATCCTTGAATGGTGATAGGAGGTCTAGGAGGTGCTGGGTAAACCAGTCACGTGTTTGATTATCAGCCATAGTCATGTCACGGAAACCATCATCTACATAGTTTGATTTTGGCAGGATCACAAAAATCAAATCCCACTTTTCACGGGCTTGAGTTACCTGATAGAGACGATCCAACATGTCGAACTCTTCTTGGGAGATATTTTCTTTCAAATAGTAGTCAATATAGACCTTAGTGACTGTTGAATTGGTATCGGCAAAGATAAGTCCTGAGTGTTGCCCTTTGTCAATGATATCAGAGGTCTGGGCGTATTGATCTGTTAGGAGATGAATATAGTCGTTGGTATCTAATTCATCATCTCGTACATTGTACTTTTCTTGATATTCCCTAGCATATTCCAGAGAGCAGGGAGCATTGTAAGTGCGGGCCAAATCCTTAACAAGAGTAGTCTTTCCACCGCTAGCAGAGCCCACAACAAGGACCTTGCGCGTAAAGTGGCGACGGAAAGGCTTGGTGATAAAACGCCAATTTTCCATCGGATTGTCTCGAATCTCAGTAGCAGAGATATTGATAATAGACCGTTCGATGAGTTCTACCTGAGCTTGAGGGTAATAGCGATTGAGCTCAGTTACATACTCTGGCTCTCCAACATAGAAGGTAATCTTTTCAGGATCATCCGTATTCTTAGCGATAAGCTCTTTGACACGATTAACCCAAGGCACCCAGCCCTCTGGATAGGCTGGCATCCCAGCTTCGTCTAGTTTATCCACTACTATAAGTTCATCATCATAGAAAACTTCGCGAACATAGCGGAAGCGTCGGTTGAGTGACAGACCTGCGCGTGTTCCTCGATCTTCTTGAGTGTTGCTGCCACTTACGATGACGAGCACATTGTCATTAGCACGTTTTGCCTTGGTAATGAGATCAACGTGTCCAACGTGCATTGGAGCGAAAGTTCCAAAAACAATGCCGATGCGCTTTCCTGATAATTGTTTTCTTTTCATAAAAAATGATCCTTTTTGAGATTTAGTAAAATTACTAAATTAATGATAACATAGTTGGGAATCTTTGTAAATGTAAAAATAGTAAATTTACTAAATTATTTTCAACACATTTTAGCCTTAAAGTTCAAAAAAAGTTTAAAAAATTTTGGAGAAAAACCAGAAAAATAGAATCCGCTTACATTGTTGAATTGATAACATTTTAGGATTAACTTAAAAAAGAGAGGTCACTTGCTATGTCATAAAACCTAACATAAAAATCAAAAAAATAGCAGAAAATACTTGACAAGAAGATTCTGAAAATTTATACTATTCATGTAATTAAATTACTAAGGTAATTATTTGAAAGGAAACATTGATATGACAACAGGTAAAGAGTACGTTGCTAGCGTTTTTGAAAAAGTGAAAGCTCAAAATGGCCATGAGGCTGAGTTCCTTCAAGCAGTTGAAGAAGTTTTCGATTCACTTGTTCCTGTCTTCGATAAATATCCTAAATATATTGAAGAAAACCTTTTGGAACGTTTGGTTGAACCAGAACGTATCGTTTCATTCCGTGTGCCATGGGTTGACGATAAAGGACAAGTACAAGTAAACCGTGGTTTCCGTGTACAATTCTCATCAGCTATTGGTCCTTACAAAGGTGGTCTTCGTTTCCACCCATCAGTAAACCAATCAATCATCAAATTCCTTGGTTTCGAACAAATCTTTAAAAACTCATTGACTGGTCAACCAATCGGTGGTGGTAAAGGTGGATCAAACTTCGATCCTAAAGGTAAATCAGATAACGAAATCATGCGTTTCTGCCAAAGCTTCATGACTGAATTGAGCAAACACATTGGTGCAGATACAGACGTACCTGCAGGTGATATCGGTGTTGGTGGACGTGAAATTGGTTACCTCTACGGCCAATACAAACGTCTTCGTAACGAGTACACAGGTGTTCTTACTGGTAAAGGTTTGAACTGGGGTGGATCACTTGCTCGTACAGAAGCAACTGGTTACGGTGCTGTTTACTTTGCAGAACAAATGCTTAATGCACGTGGTGAAAACTTTAACGGTAAAACAGCAGTTGTTTCAGGTGCTGGTAACGTTGCCATCTACGCTATTGAAAAATTGCAAAGCCTAGGTGCTAAAGCTGTAACATGTTCTGACTCATCTGGTTTTGTTTATGATCCAGACGGAATCGACGTTGACTTGTTGAAAGAAATCAAAGAAGTTAAACGTGAACGTATCGTTAAATATGCAGAAGCACGTCCAAACGCAACCTTCACACCTGCTGGTGGTGAAAAGACAGTTTGGTCAGTTAAAGCTGACTTGGCATTCCCATGTGCAACTCAAAATGAATTGGATGAAACAGATGCAGAAACACTTGTAGCAAATGGTGTATTGGCTGTTTCAGAAGGTGCTAACATGCCTTCAACTTTGGGAGCTATTGATGTCTTCCTTAAAGCTGGTGTATCATTTGGTCCTGCCAAAGCTGCTAACGCTGGTGGTGTTGCTGTATCAGCTCTTGAAATGGCACAAAATAGCCAACGTACACAATGGACATTCGAAGAAGTTGATGCTAAACTTTACGATATCATGAAAGGTATCTACGAAAATGCTGCAGCAGCTGCTAAAGAATTTGGTCATGAAGGTAACCTTGTTGTTGGTGCCAACATCGCTGGATTCCTTAAAGTTGCAGATGCTATGTCAGCACAAGGTATCGTTTAATTGATAGTCTATTACCAATAGCCTCTCGATAAAATAAGAAAAGAAGCCTGCGGGTTTCTTTTTTTGTTTAGACAGACTTAGGAGGAAGAGGAGATTTGTCCTTTTTTTGGTATAATGAGCTAGTAAGAAATCTCTTTCTAGAGTAGATTTTGATGAATTAGAATACGAGAGGAATAATCGTGAGTCTTGGAAAGGATCCCTGTGGGGCAAAAGAAAAGAAGTATACTAATCAGACAGTCATTCTAATAAGTTTCTTGATCAGCATAGTGTCGATACTGCCTATGTTCTTTTTTAGGGACAAGCTTTATGGTGATGATATTGTCTTTCACATTAACCGACTGTTATCCTTGGATACTGTCTGGAAGAGTCCTATCAATTTTACAACTAACGGAGGGACTGGACAATTAATCAATACCTTTTATCCCTGGTTGACCTATTATCCTATTTTCATAATCTATAAGCTGACTCAGTCAGTCTTTGTAGCCTGGATGAGTTTTCAATTTCTTATTCGTTTTGTAACTTGTTTGCTTAGTTTTTACGGATTACGTTTATTGAACTATTCTGATAAACAGGTGATGATATTTGCTACCTTTTATCTTTTTTCGGGTTATTTCTTGCACAATTCTTATTACCGGGCAGCCGTTGGCGAAACGCTGGCTATGATTTTTTTACCTCTAGTTTTCGTTGGCGTTCGTTTGATAACATTTGGAGATTATAAGAAATGGTGGTTTTTGACTCTTGGCATGCTTGGTTTAGTCTATTCCCATGTCTTATCTGTCCTTTTGGCTTCTCTTATGATTTTCATAGCAGTGGTAGCTAGTTTTGGGATTTGGGATAATAAAAAAGAACGTATTCTAGGATTTCTTAAGGCCACTCTTGTCGCTCTTAGTATGTCTCTAGCTTTCTTTGTTCCTATGATAGAGCAATTCAAGTATGTCACCCTACGAACGACTTTTAAACCACTCCTATCAAAGACTGCCTTAAGTCTGGCAGACAACTGGGAGTTGATTCTAAAAAGTGATTTAAGGACTCCATCAGTTAATCTTCTCTATCTCCTGGGTCTAGTGCTAAGCCTAATCTTTGCTAAGCGTTTTGTGAAGGATAAGGAAGCTAGAATTTACCTTTTTATTTCTCTTGTTTTGGCTTTTTTAACTTTGAATAGTTTTCCTTGGCAGTTATTACAGGAGAGTCCAGTGTCCAACCTTCAATTTCCTTGGAGATTATGGAGTTTTGCTTTGCTTTTCTTCAGTTTAGCCTTGGCTAATATCTTGGAAAATATGTCTATGAAGGCAACGACGATACTTGTCTTGTTTGGTCTTTGCCTGAATATGTTTCAGATTGTTACTGTCCAAGATAAGATGACTAAAGCCAAGAATATATTGCCAAGCAATACAAAAGTCACGAGAGAAATGCTAGCTAAGGGAACTTATAAAAATATAAATGGCGATTACACCAATAAAGAAGTGCCCTTTGGCTTTGTCTTTGATAAACATCTTTTCTTGGATAATCAGGAAATTAAGTCAACCATCAACCGTTCTCCAAAGGAGCTAGCACTTACAGTAAACAACGAGTCAAAAGAAGCTAAAGTCTTGTCGCTACCAGTTTTCTACTACAAAGGACAAGAAGCAAGGATTGATGGGAAGCGAGTAACCACTTACTTAGCTAAGGAAAAGAATCCAACTAATCTAGTCCTACCACCAGGTAAGCATGGTGTCGTTTTGACCTATAGCTATACCCCAGTTGCCAAATTGGCAATGGGTGTTTCAACTATTAGTCTTTTGGCGTTTATTGGTTATTTGTATAGAGTGAAGAAAGATGACTAAAAAGAAGCCTGCGGGTTTCTTTTTTTGACTGTTTTACTAGAGGGTAGGCCTTTTGATATAATAGGTCAAGGTGATTAATATGAAATTGAAAACCTTCGTCTCTGATAAAAGAAGGAGATATGATTTCATAGTTTAGATAAGAAAAGGGAGTAAATAGATGATAAAAACTATCGTAAAGGATGTCTTTTTCCTTGGACAAAAATCGACAGAAGCGACTAAAGAAGACCTCTATTTGGCTAAAGATTTACGTGATACACTGGAGTTTCATAAGGATGCCTGTGTGGGTATGGCTGCCAATATGATTGGCGTTAAAAAGCGTGTTATTATCGTCAATATCGGTTTTGTTAATCTAGTTATGTTTAATCCTGTTTTAGTCAGCAAGTCCTCACCTTTTCAAACAGAGGAGTCTTGTTTGTCATTAGAGGGAAGTCGTCCAACACAACGTTATGAGTCGATTGAGGTTGCTTATTTAGATGAACAATGGATGCCTAAACAGTTAAGTTTTTCTGGCATGCCAGCCCAAATTATTCAACATGAATTGGATCATTTGGAGGGGATTATTATTTAGATAGCCTAGCCCAAGCGTTGTTAGATTTTAGATTTCAAAGTCTTAATAATCACAGTTCCGGGAGTGAGAGTGGAAAGCAATTTTCTTTCTCACTCTTTTTAGTTCTCATAAGAACTTTTTTCTTGACATTAGTTCTCATAAGAACTAAAATAGTTTCCATGAGAATTATTCAAGGAGGGACTTGCGATGCATGGAAAAGATACTTTTAGTGAATTCAGAGAATTCATCAATACTATGGAATCTCGCGTGCAAGAGTTAGGGAAGGTCCACGGTGTTGAACATTTAGCCGGCCCACAAGGATTTGCTGTCAAGTATTTGTTTGACAATCAAGATAAAGAAATCTTTATCAAAGACATTGAAAAAAGACTATGTATTTCTAAATCAGTGGCTAGTAATTTGGTCAAACGAATGGAAAAAAATGGTTTTGTTGAGTTGGTGACATCGGACAAGGATAAACGCTACAAGTATGTTCATCTGACAGACTTGGGTAAAAAGAAGGCCCAAGATGTTGGACATTTCCGAGAGGCTATCCATGAACAGTTGTTAGATGGTATTTCGAAAGAAGATGCTGAAACAGCTTTTCGAGTCTTTCACCAAATTCGTAAGAATTTAGAAAAAAATAAGGAGTAACTTATGTTTAAAATTTTTAAACGTTTGACGACAAAAGAGTTAATCATGATTGTCTTAGTGGTGATTTTTGTTTGCTTGAACGTCTATCTAAACTTGAAAATTCCAGACTATATGTCTGATATTACGACACTCTTATCAACTAAGGGAACTAAAGCGTCGGATATTTTTGCCTGGAATACAGATGCCCCAGGGATGCGAATGCTTTTAATGTCGTTTGCTGGCTTTATGGCCTCTGTAGTGGTTGGTTTCTTAGCTGCCAGAACAGCGGCAAGTTTTACCACCCGTCTTCGTGATGATATCTTCCATCAGGTTCTAGATTTTTCGGATGCCGAGATTAAGAAATTCTCCATTCCTAGTCTTTTGACCCGTACGACAAATGATATTACCCAATTGCAGCTGGTACTTACCATGGGGTTACAGGTTATTACACAGGGGCCTATCATGGCCATTTGGGCGATTACAAAGATTGCCGATAAAAATGGGAACTGGCTCCTTGCCTTGCTTGTCGCTGTGGCAGTGATTACCATTCTCATGCTCTTCCTCTTGATTATGGTTATGCCTAAGCAACGCTTGATTCAAACTCTGACCGATAAACTGAATAGCGTAACGCGTGAATCTCTTACAGGAATTCGTGTGGTGCGTGCCTACAATGCCGAAAGTTATCAAGAGGATAAATTTGAAAAGGCAAATACTGATTTGACCCAAAACAACCTATTTATCGGTCGTTCTTTTGCTTTGCTAACACCGGTAATGACTGCTGTATCCAGCGGTTTGACACTGGCTATTTATTGGATTGGTGCGCATTTGATTGAAGATGTTAAGATTCCAACAGATCCAACTAAGATTGCTGCTGCCATGGAAAATAAAATCCATCTCTTCTCAGATATGGTTGTCTATTCGTCTTATGCCATGCAGGTTGTTATGGGATTCATGATGATGATTGTTGTCTTCTTCCTTCTTCCACGAGCAGTTGTAGCAGCTGGACGTATCAATGAAGTTCTAGATACCCAATCTTCAGTCTCTTACCTTGAAAATAGTTCTGAAAAACCTAAAGAAGTGGGTACTGTCGAATTTGATGATGTTTCCTTCCGTTATTCTGAAACTTCAGAGCCTGTTTTAGAGCATGTTAGTTTCAAAGCTAAAAAAGGTGACACGGTTGCCTTTATTGGTTCGACTGGATCTGGTAAATCAACGCTTGTCAACCTTATCCCACGATTTTATGATGCCACGCAAGGAACTATCAAGGTTGACGGTGTGAATGTACGACATTATGATCACGAAACCTTGCACAATATAGTCGGTTATATTCCACAGAAGGCTGTGCTTTTCTCAGGTGATATCACGTCAAATATGACGATGGGAACGAGCAATAACAGTCCCCTTGATGATTCTAAGATTTGGGAAGCTCTCGAATTGGCTCAAGGAAAAGACTTTGTTGAAAATAAAGAAGGCCAACTTAAGGCAGAAGTGGCTCAAGCGGGGTCTAACTTCTCAGGTGGCCAGAAGCAACGTTTGGCTATTGCGCGTGCACTTGCCCGTAAGCCTGAAATCTTGATTTTTGACGATTCCTTCTCAGCTTTGGACTATAAGACCGATCGTAAGTTACGTCAAGAATTGGCTGAAAAAACACAAGATATGACCAAGTTGATTGTTGCTCAACGTATCTCTACTATTATGGATGCGGACCAAATCTTGGTACTTGACCAAGGTAAGGTCGTTGGTCAAGGGACTCACAAGGAACTCTTGGCAAATAATGAGGTTTACCAAGAAATTGCCTATTCACAATTGTCTAAGGAGGAGTTAGAAAATGGAAAATAAGCCAAAAACATCGTCCTATAAACGCTTAAAACCCTATATTAAAGGTTTCCCAATTCCCTTTGTCCTTGCGATTGTTGGAGCAATTATTTCAGCAGTCATTACAGTTATTGGACCAGATAAGCTTAAAGAAATTACCAATACTATTACTGAAGGGATTACACCTACTAAAATGGGAACGATTCCAGGCATTGATTTGGACAAGGTAGCAAGTATTGCTATGACCTTGGCTGTTCTCTATGCCATTTCAGCGATTGTGGGTTACTTACAAAGCTTTACGGTTGCGACGGTTACCCAACGCTTTTCCCAACGTTTCCGTACAGCTATCCAAAAGAAAATCAACAGTGTTCCCCTTAATTATTTTGACAGTCATTCTCAAGGGGACACCCTCTCTCGTGTGACTAATGACGTTGACCTTTTGGGACAATCTCTTAGTCAAGGTCTGGGTACCCTAATTACTTCAAGTATTCTCTTGGTCGCAGCCATTATTATGATGTTTTACTCAAATGTCACTATGGCTTTCACTGCTATTGGTTCTGTCTTGATAGGATTTGTTCTAGTAGCCTTCATCATGGGTTTCTCACAACCCCTTTTCAAACGTCAACAAGAAAATTTGGCTAACATTAATGGATATATTGAAGAAATCTACACAGGTCAAGCAGTTGTAACGAGTTACAATGCATCTGAAGAAAGTAGTCAAGCTTTCAAGGGGCTTAATGATAAGCTCTATAAATCGATGTGGCAATCTCAGTTTATCTCAGGTATTATGATGCCACTTATGATTTTCATTGGGAACTTTGGTTACGTCATGGTCTGTCTTGTGGGAGCTATTAAGGTTATTGATGGTAGCTTGACTATTGGTGATGTGGTGGCTTTCATGACTTATGTTCGTATTTTCTCACAACCTCTTTCTCAAATTGCACAAGGGATTACACAGCTCCAGTCAGCCACTGCAGCTATTGGTCGTATCTTTGAATTTTTGGAAGAAAAAGATATGGATGACGAATCAGGTAAGACAGCTGAATTGACAGATACTAAAGGTCAAGTTGTCTTTGATCATGTTTCCTTTGGTTATACTCCTGAAAAGACTATTATTCATGATTTTTCAGCTCTTGCTAAGCCAGGTCAAAAGATTGCGATTGTTGGTCCAACAGGTGCTGGTAAGACGACTATTGTTAACCTGCTTATGAAGTTCTATAACATCGATCAAGGCCATATCACCATTGACGGTGTGGATACTGGCGATATGAAACGTGAAACTGTCCATGACCAATTCTCTATGGTGCTTCAGGACACTTGGCTCTTTGAAGGTACTATTCGTGATAATTTAATTTACAACCAAGAAAATATCTCTGACGAGCAAGTTATTGCTGCAGCCAAGGCTGTCGGTGTTCACCACTTCATCACCACACTTCCAAAAGGTTATGATACTTATTTGGATGATTCTGTGACCATGTCAGTTGGTCAGAAACAGCTCTTGACCATTGCACGTGCCCTTCTGAAGGATGCCCCTCTTCTTATCTTGGATGAAGCGACATCATCGGTTGATACCCGAACAGAAGAATTGATTCAAAAAGCCATGGACAAGCTTATGGAAGGGCGAACTTCCTTTGTTATTGCCCACCGCTTATCAACCATTCGAAATGCTGACCTTATCCTTGTGATGAAAGATGGTAACATTATTGAACAGGGCAATCATGATGAGCTCATGGCAGCAGATGGTTTCTATGCTGATCTTTATAATAGTCAATTTACAGAAGAAGTTGCCTAAACTTTTCTTATAAAATTATAAGATTTTACAAAAAACCATAGAACGTATGACTGTCAGTCATGCGTTTTGTGTTATACTGAAAAAAACAGACAGATTAGGAGATTAAGATGCAATATCGCAAAGCAAGACTAGACGAAGTTCAGGAAGTGGCACAAGTATGTGCAGATGCCTTTGAAGATTATCCCTATCTTTCAATGATTGCCAGTAATTTAAAGAAGCCTGAACAGTATAAGGAATTTGTCTTAGCCTTGCAGGAAATATTGGTGCGTTTGGCGATTAAACGGGACTCATGTTTGGTGGCTGAAAAGGACGGTCGCATTGTTGCGGCAGCTATTTTACAGCATCAGACGGTGTCTATGCTTAACTATCTCCAGAACGGAGCGACCAAGCTTTTCCGTTTCATAAGCATTACTAAGTTGTTCAAGTATTTTAACTTTGTTGAAGAGTCCGAAAGACATCTGGAAGATTCTGCAGAATACGACTGGTACTTGATGATGTTGGCGGTGACTCCAGATTATCAAAGAAAAGGGATAGGGAGTCGTTTCTTGCTTGAAGGGGTTGAACCTTTTGTGCGTAGTACAGGAGGTCACAGTCTTGGTTTGATTACCAATCGCGATTACAATGTACCTTTCTATGAGAAAAATGGCTACAAGCAATGTGGTTATAAGGTCTTGACCTATGAAACACACAAACTAGGCAACTGGCCTTTTGTCAAATCACTTGATGCATAGCCTTGTGCTATTTAACTTAGATAAGCAAAATGAATCTGGCTTCGGCTGGATTTTTTTCTTAGCTTTAGAGTCCTTCTTGTCTGGCTCATTCCTTATTTTTAAGTCTAACTATGCTATAATTAGGAAACGCTATTAGAGGAGGTTTATATGTCAACTCCAAGTATTTATGGGGAATATGATCAGTATCTCCCCAAGATTTTACAAGAAATAACAGACCCGATTATTGCGGCTAATATAACTAGCAAAAAAGAAACAGGCTTTAAACTCTATGAACATTTTATTTCACGAATCAAAGAAAGCGATTCTATGCGTGAAAAGTGTCGTAGGAAAAATTTACCTGAAACCAGCCAATCTGCTCTCAAGGAAATTCGTGACAGTATTGGGATTCGAATCGTTATTTGTGGTTTTGTCGATGATATTTACAAAACTATTGATGTTATCAAGGATATCCCTGGCGTTTCTATTTATAACGAGAAAGATTACATTTTAAATGCTAAGCCCAATGGCTATCGTTCTTACCACCTCATTTTGGAAATCGAAACCGAGTTTCCAGATGTGCTAGGAAATGAGAGAGGAACCTATTTTGTCGAGGTCCAGCTTCGGACCATCGCTCAGGATTCCTGGGCCAGTTTGGAGCATCAGATGAAGTACAAGCACGACATCAAGAATCCAGAAATGATTACCCGTGAGCTTAAGCGCTGTGCGGATGAATTAGCTTCATGCGATTTGACCATGCAGACCATCCGTAACTTAATTCAAGAAGGAGGGGACTAGAATGGCTTTGAAAATTCTACTAGCTGAGGATGAAGAGGCTCTTTCTCGAGTTTACAAGGCAGCACTAGAGCATCAGGGTTATGAGGTGGATCAAGCATTCAATGGGCAAGAGGCTGTTGATTTAGCTGCACAAAATGCCTATCAAGTAATGATTATGGATATTATGATGCCCATTAAAACAGGTATTGAGGCCCTGAAAGAGATTCGCTCCTCTGGGGACAGGACGCATGTCATTATGTTGACAGCTATGGCTGAAATTGATGATCGCGTGACCGGGCTTGATGCTGGGGCAGACGATTACTTGACCAAGCCTATTTCCCTTAAGGAGCTTTTGGCACGTCTGCGCTCATTAGAGCGTCGTGTGAGTGAGAGCTTCACTGCCAAAATTTTGACTCTTGGTTCTGTTCGTTTGGACCAAGAGGAGCAAGAGTTAGTTGCTGGGAATTCTATTCGACTTTCAAGTCGTGAGACCAAGTTATTGGCTCACTTTATGCTCAATCCTGCTAAAAAACTAACGACGGAACATCTTTTTAAGACCATCTGGGATGATGAGGAAGATGTAGATGAGTCGATTGTCTGGGTCTATATTTCCTATCTGCGTCAGAAATTGCAAGCCATCCAGGCCGACATCAACATTCTTGGTGAAAAAGGCGGCGACTTTTGCCTTCTCGCCAATTAGAGAGGAGTAGCTCATGTTTAGACGTTTACGACTTCAATTTATTACGATTGCTTCCTTGGCTATCCTCTTTATCTTGGTCTTTACTGTGGGAATCATCAATACTGTGAGGTCCTTTCAGACGGAGCATGAAATTAGTAAGGTTCTCAACACGCTTACAGAAAATAATGGTAGTTTTGGAAAAACTAAAAAAATTGAGACCAATCAAGGGCGTGAAATTCCATCAGATAGTTTTCGTTTTTTCAGCGTGACCTTGTCTGGTGATGAAGTGGTCAGTCAGGATACCAGTCATACTTCCTTGATAAATGATGAAGAGGCCACTACTTATGCCCGTGCAGCTAGCCGAATGACGAGTACTCTTGGAACCATTAGAGAAAAAAATATTAATCTCAGTTATCAGGTTAGTAAAGTCAGCAAAAATAAGATCCTTGTGGTCTTTCTGGACACGACCTCTTATTATAATTCTTCCCAAGCCTTGTTAAACCTTTCTATCCTTTTATCAATGTTTGGCTTTATCTTTTTTGTCATCATTGTTAGTGCCTTATCAGGAATTGTCATTCGTCCCTTCATTCGAAACTACGAAAAGCAGCGACGTTTTATTACCAATGCTGGTCATGAATTAAAGACACCATTGGCCATTATTTCTGCCAATACGGAGTTACAAGAACTCATGACTGGAGAGAACGAATGGACCAAGTCGACGAACGACCAGGTGGCACGTTTGACCACCCTAATCAATTCTCTGGTAGCCCTATCTCGTCTGGAGGAGCAGCCGGATATTGTTCTTCAAGATGTAGATTTTTCCTATATTACTGAGGATGCAGCAGAGGACTTTAAGGGACCTGTTGTCCGAGATGGTAAAACTTTCGTTATGGACATCACACCGGATATTCATGTGAAAGCAGAGGAGAAGTCCCTCTTTGAACTTGTAACCCTCCTTGTGGACAATGCTAACAAGTATTGTGATCCAGAAGGGACAGTAACCGTAAGGCTCCGTCAGATTGGAAGGACACGAAAACGGGCTCGTCTAGAAGTATCGAACACCTATAAAGATGGTAAGGATGTTGACTATAGTAAATTTTTTGAACGTTTTTATCGTATTGAAGAATCCCATAATAACAGGGAACATAAAGGTTTTGGTATTGGCCTGTCCATGGCCCAAAGCATGGTCAAATTATTTAAGGGCCGTATCTTTGCCTCTTATAAAAATGACACCATCACTTTTACGGTCATCTTGTAAGGATATTTTTTAAATATTTGACTAGGTGAAAACCCTAATTTATGATAAAATAGTAAGGATGAAGATTTAGTGTTTCCTTTGCAAAAAAGAAACCATTTTCCTATCCTAATCATAAAAAGGAGATGCTCGAATGAGCCCCCTTAACCACCTTAAAAGGCTGGTAATGGATGACTTAGGAAAGATAAATCTCAGCTAAGAATCAAATCATAAAACAAAATAGTTAATAGGGAGAAATCATGGCAGAACCAAAATACAAACGTGTCCTCATTAAGCTTTCAGGTGAAGCTCTAGCTGGTGAACGAGGTGTTGGGATTGATCTTCCAACTGTCCAAGCTATGGCTAAGGAAATTGCTGAGGTAGCGGATTCAGGTATTCAAATTGCTCTAGTTATCGGTGGTGGTAACCTTTGGCGTGGGGAACCTGCAGCTGAAGCAGGAATGGATCGTGTTCAAGCGGACTATACTGGAATGCTTGGAACAACTATGAATGCCCTTGTTATGGCAGATAGTTTGAAACAACTCGGTGTTGATACACGTGTTCAAACAGCGATTGATATGAAATCTGTGGCAGAGCCTTATATTCGTGGTCGTGCCCTTCGTCACCTTGAAAAAGGTCGTATTGTTATCTTTGCAGCAGGTATTGGTTCACCATACTTCTCAACAGATACAACAGCGGCTCTCCGTGCAGCTGAAATCGAAGCTGATGCTATTCTTATGGCTAAAAACGGTGTTGATGGTGTCTACAATGACGACCCTCGTAAAAACGCTGATGCCGTTAAGTTTGACGAATTGACACACGTGGAAGTTATTAAACGTGGCTTGAAAATTATGGATGCCACAGCTTCTACCCTTTCAATGGATAATGACATTGACCTTGTTGTCTTCAATATGAATGAACCAGGAAACATCAAACGTGTTATCTTTGGTGAACAAATTGGAACAACTGTATCTAACAAAGCAGAATCACACAAATAAGAAAGAGAGAATTTATGACAAACGCAATTATTGAAAAAGCAAAAGAACGTTTCACCCACTCACACGAGTCATTGGCCCGTGAATTTGGATCTATCCGTGCAGGCCGTGCCAATGCATCACTTCTTGACCGCATCACTGTGGAATACTATGGTGCTCCAACACCACTTAACCAATTGGCTTCAATCACTGTTCCTGAAGCACGTGTTCTTTTGATTTCACCATTTGATAAAGGTTCAATTGCTGATATCGAACGTGCAATCAACGAATCTGATCTTGGTATTAACCCAGCTAACGATGGTTCTGTTGTGCGCTTGGTTATCCCAGCACTTACAGAAGAAACACGTAAAGAGTTAGCTAAAGAAGTGAAAAAAGTCGGTGAAAATGCTAAAATCGCTATCCGTAACATCCGCCGTGATGCAATGGATGAAGCTAAGAAGCAAGAAAAAGACAAAGAAATCACAGAAGATCAATTGAAAGCTTTGGAAAAAGATATCCAAAAAGCAACTGATGACGCTGTTAAGAAGATTGACAGCATGACAGCAGAAAAGGAAAAAGAACTCCTTACTGTTTAATCAATAGAAAAATAAGGAGAGTGGGACAGAAGCAAAAGAGCATGGACTATGTTAGCTTCCTTGTCCGACTCTCTTTTTAGAGGAAAAAGATGAATACATTACTTGGAACAATTATTACTGCCCTAGTAACAGATGAAAATGACAAATTTTATTTTGTTCAAAAGGACGGTGTGACCTTTGCCTTGTCTAAAGAAGAAGGGGAACACGCCATTGGTGACATGGTGACAGGTTTCGCCTACACAGACAGCAAGCAAAAATCACGTCTAACGCAAAAAGAAATCAAAGCCACTCGTGATTCCTATGATTGGGGAGAAGTTACTGAAGTCCGCAAGGATTTGGGTGTTTTTGTAGACGTAGGAATTCCAGATAAGGAAATCGTAGTCTCTTTAGATGTTTTACCTGAACTCAAAGAGCTTTGGCCTAAGAAAGGTGACAAGCTCTATATCAAACTCGATGTGGATAAAAAAGACCGTATTTGGGGGCTTCCTGCTGAACCTGAGGTCTTTCAACGTATGGCTGGTCCCGCTTACGATAATATGCAAAACCAAAAATGGCCAGCCATTGCCTACCGTCTCAAACTCTCAGGAACCTTTGTTTATCTACCAGAGAATAACATGCTTGGTTTCATCCATCCCTCAGAACGTTATGCTGAGCCACGCTTAGGTCAGGTCCTTGAAGCGCGTGTGATTGGGTTCAGAGAAGTTGACCGTACCCTCAATCTTTCTCTTAAACCACGTTCTTTTGAAATGCTTGAAAATGATGCTCAGATGATTTTGACTTATTTAGAGAGCAATGGTGGCTTTATGACGCTTAATGACAAGTCATCACCAGCAGATATCAAGGCAACCTTCGGTATTTCTAAGGGACAATTTAAGAAAGCTTTAGGTGGTCTGATGAAGGCTAAAAAAGTCAAACAAGACCAGTTTGGAACAGAATTAATCGGTTAGGAGAAGGCATGAGAAAATCCTTTTATACTTGGTTGATGGCCCAGCGTAATCCGAAATCCAATGAACCAGTAGCAATCTTGGCTGACTTGGCTTTTGAAGATTCAACCTTCCCGAAGCATACTGATGACTTCGAAGAAGTTAGTCGTTACTTGGAAGATCAAGCTAGTTTTTCCTTTAATTTGGGGCAGTTTGACCAGATTTGGGAAGATTATCTGGCTCATTAATAGCGACTAAGTCTACGATAAGCATAATGACTTTTAGCATTTTCTTTAAAAAGTAATTACCATTTGAATTGGTATGAATTGTTACAATTTTTTACAAATATCTCAGCTTTTTTTCAATAAATTAGGCTTGTTACAACTAGTTAGTAATTGCTTTAAAGTGCAGTAAATCACCCCTCTTTTGACAAAAAGTGTGGTATTATTGTATATGTTAAAATTGTTAAAAAAGGAATGAATTATACATGTTATCAAAATCTAAAACAACAAAGGCACTTCTTTACTCGACCGCAGCACTTTCACTTTTTGCTGCAAGTCATGTACATGCCGATGAAACTTCAAACTGGGTGGCACGTTCAGTAGATCAAATCAAAGCAGATATCGCTGTAAGTGATAACCAACAAACTTATACAGTTCAATACGGTGATACTTTGGGAAGTATCGCTGAAGCAATGGGTATCGATGTGAATGTTTTGGCTAACATCAATCAAATCACAAACATTGATTTGATTTACCCTGGGACAGTCTTGACAACAACATACAATGCTGATAATCAAGCTGTCTCTGTTAAAGTTGAAACTCCAGCTTCAGAAACATCAACTACACCTGTGGTTGCAGAAGCTAATTTGACAACTAACGAAGTGACTGTAAATGGTCAATCTGTAGTTGCAGCGGATTTGACAGCTCCAGTTGAAACAGTAAGCACAACAGCTACTCAAGCACCTGCTACAGAAGAGTCAACTCAAGCTGTTTCAGAAGTAACAGAAGCTATCGCATCAGCATCAGAAGCACCAGCATACGCAGAAACTGAACAACCAGTTGCTGATGCTATTGATCATGTCACTGCGTCAGCAGAGGCTACACCTGAAGCAGAAACTACTCCAGCTGCTGAAACACCAGCACAACCTGAAGTAAAAGAAGAAGCTCCAGCGGTAGAACCAGCAGCAACATCAGAAGCGTCTTCAGAAGCACCAGCGACTTCAGAAGCGCCAGCAGAACAGCCAGCGGCAGAACCAGCAGCAACATCAGAAGCTGCTTCAGAAGCACCAGCAGAACAGCCAGCGGTAGAACCAGCAGCAACATCAGAAGTAGCATCAGAAGCACCAGTAGCTTCAGAGGCACCAGCAGTACAACCTGCATCAACAAATACACTTCCAACGGATCCACACCTTCAACCACAAGCTGAAGCTTTCCGTCAAGATGTAGCAGCACAATTCGGTCTTACTGATATCGGTGGTTACCGTGAAGGTGATCCACAAGACCATGGTCAAGGACTTGCCGTTGACGTTATGGTTCCAGTTGGTTCAGAAGTTGGTAATCAAGTCGCTCAATATGCAGTAGACAATATCTCAAATGCAGGTATCTCATATATCATCTACAGACAACAATTCTACGCACCAGTAGATAATATCTACGGACCAGCAAACACTTGGAACCAAATGCCTGACCGTGGTAGCATTACTGAAAACCACTATGACCACGTTCACGTGTCATTTAACGCATAATTAAGAATTACAAAAAGTCACGCTTGGCGTGATTTTTTTGATATAATGGAGAAAAAGACGAAAGAAAGAGGAACTCTATTTGCAAGAGTATTCTGTTGAAATTACCCTAAATCACCCAGATGATGTCTTGTCACTTTTTGGGACCAATGAGCGCCATCTAAAACTTATTGAAGAAAACCTAAATGTTATCATTCATGCTCGAACAGAGCGTGTGCAGATCCTTGGAGATGACGAGGAAAGTGTTGAATTGGCTCGCTTGACCATTCAAGCTCTCCTTGTTTTGGTGGAGCGTGGAATGCTAGTCAACACTTCAGATGTTGTCGCAGCCTTAACCATGGCTCAAGATGGTTCGATTGACAAGTTTGTTGCTTTATATGAAGAAGAGATTATCAAGGACAACAGTGGTAAGCCTATTCGAGTGAAGACCTTGGGGCAAAAGGTTTATGTTGATAGCATCAAAAGTCATGATGTGGTCTTTGGGATTGGTCCAGCTGGTACAGGGAAGACCTTTTTGGCGGTTACTCTTGCGGTTACAGCTCTTAAACGTGGTCAAGTTAAACGTATAGTTTTGACACGTCCAGCAGTTGAGGCGGGTGAGAGCCTTGGTTTCTTGCCTGGTGATCTCAAGGAAAAGGTGGATCCGTACCTTCGCCCTGTTTATGATGCCCTTTATCAAATTCTCGGTAAGGAGCAGACGACCCGCCTTATGGAACGTGAAATTATTGAGATTGCACCCCTCGCTTATATGCGTGGTCGTACCCTAGAGGATGCCTTTGTTATCCTTGATGAGGCACAAAATACAACCATCATGCAAATGAAGATGTTCTTGACTCGTCTTGGTTTTAATTCTAAGATGATTGTCAATGGGGACATGAGTCAGATTGATTTGCCACGTCGTGTTAAATCAGGCCTGATTGATGCCATGGAGAAATTAAAGGGAATCAAGGCTATTGATTTTGTTCACTTCTCTGCTAGTGATGTCGTACGTCACCCAGTAGTAGCTGATATCATTAATGCTTATGAAAAAGATGCACCTAAGTTTGATCTTGAGAAAAAATCAGAAGAATCAGACCAGGCTAAAGAAGTAGTATCAGGATTGACCGAATACCCAGTCATTGGTGCTGAGGATCTTAAAAAGTAAATAGCTGAAAAGAGGTTTGAGAGTATGAGTTCTCAACCTCTTTTTCTTTGGTAGTCAAGTCACAGATTTCCTCTCTATTTTTGGTAAAATAGTATTAAAGAGTAGGCTAATATGAAGGGGAGAGGTATGACTAAGGCAAAAAAATGGAAGATTGCTATCATTGTATTGCTTGGACTTGTTGCGACAGTCTTGATAGCCATAGGAGAGGGAAGATTTTGGAAGTATCAACGGAACTATATTCCAGATGGTACTTATCAGATGATAAAATACGAGGATAAATCGGCATATTCCAATGAATTGATAAATCGGACTAAGCGGGGAGAGAATAATGATAGCTTATATGAGGATTTTATAGTAGTTGAGAATATGAAATCTCAATTTTATTATGTTTTTTATGGGGATGGGGAACCTTCTGTCTCATCATTTGAGCACGATGAAAAGCTCCCACAGACTTTTGACCCACGTACAGGGACTTTGAAACAGGATTTAACAGTTTCTGAATATAAAGCTCTAGTGATTTCTCATATTGATAAGATTTCTAAAAAGGGAGAGGAGTACTCAAACGTAAAGGAAGTATCTGTCCAAAGGTGTGTAGACGATTATAAAAAAATGTTGAAGCAAAAAAGAACTTATGAAAAGCGCCCTAATGGTCTCGTTCTGACTGTTTATACTAATGATGGACATATTGAGTCGCGTAGAACTTTTAAACGATTGAGCTCAGAGGAAGCCAAAGGGGTCAAAAGTGGTTATGATAGGGATTATGAGTATGCCTTGAAGTATTATAATTATTCAAGGCATGATGGGGATTATCTCATCTGGCGCTGATCCACTTATCGTGCAAGCGCCTCTTTACTATCAAGAATCATAGCCTAATGTTTTATTAAAAAACCTTACAGTCTTTATGATAATTGTCAAATACTATTTCACCATTTATTTTGGTACAATAGAACGGTAGACCAATAAAAAAGGAGATTATTATGAACCAGCAAGAGTGGATTGAGTACTTTGAATTAGTCAACGGTCGCAAACCAACTCCCGCAGAGTTAGCTCAAGCTCAGGCAGCAGGCGAGTTTATCCTTGAACGACCTAATGTCTTTGGCTCAAATGGACAGGTGACGGAGCAAAGACCGATTAAGCCAGCTGAACCTGTGATAACGATGACGCAGCAGCCTCAGTTTGCCCAAACAACAGCAACCTTCCAACAAGTCGTACCTGCTAAAAAAGGTATGTCTAAGAAAACTAAGATTATTTTGGCGTCAGTCTTGGGTGCTGTGGCAGTGATTTTACTTTCTGTTGGTGGCTATTCATTATGGCGTTATCAGTCAGGAAAAATTGTAGATGGAACCTATGAAGTAGTTTCTTTCTCTCGTTATGATGAAGACAAAGATAAAATGGTTGATGGCATAGATGAATACAAGGACGAAGGTTTGGACTTGCAGTCTTTTGTAGTTGTAAAGAATAATCAATCTAGAACCTACAATTTAGTAGAGAGTGACAATAAATCATATGTTAGTTTGATGGACTATGAGACAGATGTTCCTCAGGTATTTGATCCGTGGAATAGAACAGAGAGTCAAGTTTTAGATGCGGATCAAGTCGAAGATGTCACAAAAGACTTCATGAAAAAGATGAGAAAAGACTATTCGTTTTATACCAAAGAGGAAGCTGACAAAGTCGTTAAAAAAACAACAAGAGAATATAAAGATACCTTGAAGGAAAAACGTACCTATGTCAAGCATGGCGATGAATACACTCTGACTACTTATGATAAAAAAGGGAAGCTTCAGTCACGTATTACTTATAAACGTATGAGTAAGGGAGACGCTGAGGAGCGCTGGGATGACTATAAGGATGCCATCAAAGATTATAAGAAAGATTTGAAGACTTATAGTGATCAATATGATGACTTCAAGGATTACTATGATTATGGTTATGGCTACAATTATGGCTATGGTTATGGTAATGACTATGGCTATGGTAATAGCGATGACTATGGTAGTGGTTCTAAATCAGGCTCTGACGATAGTAAAAGTAGTAAAAAATCTAGTGATAAAATCTAATCACCCAATGATGTAAATGAGTAAAGTGGTACGAGAAGGAGAGCCAAAACTCCATTCTGGTATCGCTTTTCTTTATATGGAAATAATCAAATAGCCTTGGAGTCTTTTTTCTGTTAGAATGGAAGTATCAATGAAAAAGGGGACTTTTATGAACGAAAAAGAGTGGTTAGATTATTTCGAAACGATCAATAATCGTAAGCCGACAGAGGAAGAAATCCAACAAGCAAAAGCTAATGGGGAATTTATTTCTCAAGAGGCTAAGGACGAGGGTGTTAATCCACAGCAAGCTCAGTTGAGTGACCAAGTGACACAAGCCGTTTCACAAGTTGCTCCTGCTAAGACAGGCTTGTCTAAGAAAGCTAAAATTATTATTGCTTCTGTAGTGGGGGCGATTGTCCTAGTGGCACTTTCATTTGGTGGCTATGCATTTATGCACCTGCAAAGCGGTAAAATACCTGAAGGAACCTATCTACTTGAAACTTATCGCTTTTACCATAAAGATAAGAAGAAAATGGTTGATGGTATGGAATCTTTCAAGGAAAGTGGCCTAGAGGCTCATGATTTTGTTAAAGTCAAAGGTAACAATGTTAAATTTTATTTTTATACCTTAGCTGGCGGGAACAATCTGGTTGACTTTACAGACTATGATACTGACGAAGCATACCGTCCAGATGCTTGGTCTGGAACGCTTAAACCAACCATGTCACTATCTGAATACACTAAAGTCATTGACCAAGCGGTAGATAATCAATACAAAATAAGTGAATACCGAACTAAGGCTGATAACGATGAAAGTAAAAAGATTTACGTTAAATCCTACAAAGAGTCTCTTGAAGAAACCGTTCGATACAAGGTTAAGGGTAATAAATTGATTGTCACTACTTATAATAAGAAAGGCAAACTTACAGAAGAAAGAAGCTTTAAACGTCTTTCAAAGGATGACGTGAAAAAATTAGACTATGACTATGAACGTGATGTCAGAGCTGATAAAAAGCGCTTCCAAAACTAGTAATGTTTAAAACCAGCTTAGCTGGTTTTTTTAGTGTCCAAAACGTGCTATAATAAGATGTTATATCATCAGTGTTAGCCCATTTGTTAACACATGAAAGGAAATTAAAATGACAAAAACATTCTACATCACAACACCTATCTACTACCCATCTGGTAAATTGCATATTGGTTCTGCCTATACAACCATTGCTTGTGACGTCTTGGCACGTTACAAACGTATGATGAACTATGATGTCTTCTACCTTACTGGGCTTGATGAACACGGCCAAAAGATTCAACAAAAGGCTGAAGAAGCAGGAATCACACCACAAGAGTATGTGGACGGTATGGCTGTTGGTGTTAAGGACCTCTGGCAACTTTTGGATATCTCATACGATAAATTCATCCGTACGACTGATGATTACCATGAAAAAGTTGTTGCTCAAGTTTTCGAGCGTCTTTTGGAACAAGGAGATATCTATCTTGGTGAATACTCAGGTTGGTATTCAGTTTCAGACGAAGAATTCTTCACTGAAAGTCAGTTGGCAGAAGTTTACCGTGATGAAGAAGGTAATGTCATTGGCGGGG
>OLFT01001621.1_pt1 | contig 22839 bp, 24 predicted proteins | sample 1604921 | NCBI WGS metagenome assembly OLFT01 (sample SAMEA3888897, study PRJEB22519) | human gut metagenome | biome: human gut; feature: human-associated habitat; material: faeces | place: Denmark | collected 2013 | reverse complement strand
TCTCGTTATTTGGTGACATTTAAAACCAATGCGATTTTATCGCACCAGTAATAATTGCTAATTTTGGAAATGGCAGTTGTCCAACAATTTACCATTTACACAGGCTTTTCACCCCACAATAAAGGGAACGACATGAAACCAGCACAAAAATCCCTAATAATCAGAATTTTTAGAAATCCGTGGTTCAAGCTCATTCTTGTGGATTTGATTTTGTATTTATTATTTAAATATTATCAACCCCTGTGTGAGCCCTGTTTGGAAGGAGTGGAATGCCCACCCTGCCTATCTGAAGAACAGTATTTTATACTGTATTTAGGAATAGCCATAAATACGATCTTTTTAATTGTATGGCTATTCAAGAAAATAAAAAAACACCCGTAAATAAACGGGAGGAACATTCTCTTTCTGAATATTCTTTACCCATAAGCTAATTACTATAATACCAACAGGAAACAGATTGGCTATGAAAACAACAATTTATATATTTTTATCGCTTTTTCTATGCTGTACCGCAAAGTTGAATGCACAGAGCGAAATACAGATTGACACCCTGTCAGTCAACTATTTCAACGGAATTACCCAACAAATTCAAATAGTAGATGAATATCGGATAACGAATCTTTCCGACGAAGACTATCTGACATGGGTAGCATTTTTCCCAAAAGGCAACAAATCAAACAAAGAATTGGTGCACGATTTTTTCAAGAAAAGCAAAGGATTAGGCCCGTCCGAACTGGGGTTTATCACTTTAATGTATGAATTAGAACCGTTAGTGGAAGAACTGCCGTGCAACATAGGATACACATTTATAAAAAAGATTCCGGCAGGGGGTTCGTTTTCATATTTCATTGCCGGAACAGGCAAAGAAACGGACAACAAAAATACAATGGTCGGCAGTACTTTTTCATATACACAAACCGATGTTGAAAAAGAATCAACTGTCTACAACGACAGGATTGTCATCATGAAACGAAGTGAAGTTGAACAATATTTAAGATTCCCTCTCAAGGAATTTTGTTTCTCCAAATTACCGAGTATTCTATTAATTGAAAAATAACATATCCGTCATGAAAAAAACATTTGTCACACTGCTTTTATCGTTGTTCCTATGTTTGGCAGCCTGTAGTCAACGGGAAAACAAGAATGAGGCACAAGCCCCAGTATCAATATCACTAAAGTTCTATCCTATACATGGTCTTTCAGACATAAGATATTCCATCACGGTCAATAACGACAGTTTGATTGCCCAAAATTATGACACCGGAGAAGAACATGCCATTAAGCTGTCTAAACATCAAATCGATATAATTAACACACTGGCGTCTAACATCAATATGCAATACATTTACAGAGATGATTTAGAGGATGCTTGGGAAGTGCAAATGATAATCAATGGCAAAGTGGTTTTTGAAGTTGTCGACTTTCCTTTTGGAATTTTTCCACCGAATGAAATCAAGGATCTATTATACTATCTTATCAATTTATCTGCAATGAAAATTGAATTATATGGATTTGCATAATAAAAATGATTACCTTAAACAATCAAACGACCTACCGATTATGAAAACAATATACATCGCACTGCTTCTGCCGATATTCTTCTGTCTGTCTTCCTGCTTTCAACAGGAGAACGATAAGAGGGCACAGGAATCCGATTCTCCGAAGACATCCATATCATTGGTTCTATATCCCATAGCAAACCAATGGGATGTCAGATATTCTATTACAGTCGACAATGACAGCTTGATTGCCAAAAACCATGATTCTGGGAAAGACTATGTCAAACAGTTGTCAGAGAATCAAATCAACGCAATTGATTCATTGGCTTCTGCCATAAAGATGCGATATCTGCACAAGCAGAAAACTTGGGATGCCTGGGAACTCATTCTCGCAATAGACGGAAAAGTGGTCTATGAAGCTTCACCTTTTTCTTTTGAACTGCCACCTGACGAGGTTAAGAACCTGATAAATTACCTTATCAGCTTGTCTGCCATTAAAATCGAGTTATATGACTTGAGCGACACAAAAAATTCCGCGTCCGCCAAAATGCCGTAAACCCTAAAACAGCAACATCTGAGTCCTACAAACTTGTCAGAAAATTTTATTATAGCTAATTTTGAGAACAAAGGAATCAGCCAACCAACTATTTAACCGGCTTTTCAAACCTTAAAACGAAGAATTTATTTATGAAAGTAAAATTAAAAGACGTCATTGCTTGGTCGTATATCATAGGCCTTTGGGCAATCCTCGCTTATTTAATAATAGGAGGTCTCATGAAGAGACAATCATTAAATAAAAATTGGGAATATGCAGAGGCTGTGGTCATGGACCATTTTTTCCGAATTAGATATACACATTATTTCAGTTATAAATTTTCTGTTGGCGAAAATGAATACCAAGGAGAGGGAAGATATTTCTCTGAAAACGATACTATTTCAGCAGGTGATACTATCACTGTAATCTATGACAGAACAGATCCTAATAACAGCGCTACACTACGAGACTATTTAGGCCGATCCTTCTAAAGTCTGCTGAACGTGCGCTTGCCGCGAAGATGATAGGCAAGGATGATGTTGATGCGGCAGGTGGGGAAATCGGCCATAATATTGCGGTCGGGCTGAATGCCGTCATAGCGCGACTTCATGCGCCGATAGTCGTTGTGCGCCTTCAGCACGGCCCGTGCATTGGCAAAATCCATTTTCGCCACAAATACGAAAAAGGCAAGCGTGTCGTAAAGACGACGCACGAAGAGCATTTTCCGTCCCTCGCGGCGAGGCAGGTTTTTATAAAGCAGGAAAAGATTGTTGCGGAAATTCAGATACGTTTTCCGCGGATTGGAAGCCGGCAGGCTGCCGCCTCCAAGATGATATACATGGCTCTGCGGCACAACCTTGATACTGTGGCCCGCCTGATGAATGCGCCAGCAAAGGTCTATTTCCTCCATGTGGGCAAAGAAAAAGCTGTCGAGTCCGCCGGTTTTCAGATACACTTCCGTGCGCACCAACAAGGCGGCACCCGTAGCCCAGAACACCTCCGCCACATCGTCATACTGGCCGTTGTCCTTTTCTACGGCATCAAAAATGCGGCCGCGGCAATAGGGATAGCCGTGCTTGTCGATATGGCCGCCCGAAGCACCGGCATATTCAAAACGCGTGCGGTCGGTGTCGGCAAGGATTTTCGGCTGACAGGCCGCCACTTCGGGATGTGCCTGCATATAGGAGTAAAGCGGAGTAAGCCAGTCGGGTGAAACAGCCACGTCGGAGTTCAACAGCAGGCTGTATTCATAGCCCAATTCGGCTATCGCGCGGTTGTAGCCCTCGGCATAGCCATAATTCTCACTGAAAAACAAGGTTTTGACTCCGGGAAATTCCGAAGCAAGGAGTTCACGCGAGTTGTCGGTACTTCCGTTGTCGACAACCACCACGTCGGCAATCTCATCATTGTTGTCAGCAATCACCGAAGGCAGGTAACGGCGCAGCAATTCAGCTCCGTTCCAGTTCAGAATAATTACTCCAATCGGCTTTTTCATATAAACAGTGTTCTAAAAGTTTCTATTAAGGCTGGTTTTAAAAATTAGGTCGAGTTGTTTTTTGAATTTTAGCGGATGGATTTTTGTAAGCCGCAGAGGAAGTATAGCGGGCTATACGACCGATAAGGCTTGACAAAAAGGCACCGATAAAATCAAAAAGCGACCGAAATAAATTCATTTCCTATAAAAGATTTAGTAGTCCTAATTTTTATAACCTGACTTTATTATCTGCGCCAGCGGTTGTGCGACCACAGCCAGGCGTCGGGTTCCTTGCGGATAGCCTCTTCAAGAATTTGGGCAAAGCGATCGGTGAGTTCAAACTCTCCGCATTGCGAAGCATCGTCGGCAATCTTGCGCATGGTCACCTTATAATATCCACGGCTTACGCGGTGAATGTCGAAATACATCACGGCAGCCTTCATCTTCTTCACCAACAGTTCCGTACCACTGATAAACGGCGTGTCCTGATTGAGAAAACAGATATGATGAAGCCCGTCGTTATGGCTGGGTTTCTGGTCGGAGATAAATCCGGTCACAAAACGTCCGCCGTCGCGGCGATACTGCAACAGCTGGCGAAGCACCCCGTTTTTGGGAATTGATTCGGAGTTGAACCGCTTGCGGAGTTCGAAATAAAAACGGTCGAACCACTGGTTGCGCAACGGACGGTAGACCTGCGAATAGTGGATTTTCTCGTCGTTGTCCACCCACATCGTGATGGCCGAGAGCCATTCCCAATTGCAGAAATGGGCAGCATAGATAGCCACCGACTTGCCCTCGCGGGTATAGGCATCAACCTGCTCACAGCCTTCAAACACAATGCGGCGACGCATTTCCTTGTCGCTGACGTGAAGCAACTTGACGGTTTCTACGAATATATCAGTGAAATTGCGATAGAACCGGCGGATGATACGGTTCTTTTCCTCGTCACTCTTTTCCGGAAACGAAGCATAGATATTCTTTTTCACCAGTTCCCTGCGGTAGCGCACCACATGATAGGTCAGGAACGCCAGCACATCGGAAATGACATAAAGCACGGGCAACGGCAGGAATGCCGCTCCGTGAAGAAACAGCCACAAAGGCGAATACAGGATATTTCTTACAGTTCCGTTCATGCCAATTCTCCCTTAATCAGGTCGTCCTCACCGGTCGGTTCCACCAGACGGACCATCGCTACGCGGTTGACAAGCGACTCGTCGGCCGGCACTTCGATTCTCAAATAATTGTCGGTAAATCCCTTCATTGTTCCTCCGTCGGTAGTATGCTCAAAAAGCACCGGACGCACTGTGCCCAGATAACGGCGGGTAAAGGCATCGAGCTTTTTGTCGGACAAAGCCATCATCTTGCGCGTACGCAAATGCTTGGTCTGCTGGTCGACAACCGGAGTGATGTTCAGCGCCATCGTTCCGGGACGTTCGGAATAAGTAAACACATGAAGGCGAGAAATGTCGAGCGAAGCAATAAATTCCTTCGAATCCTCAAAAATTTCGTCGGTTTCCCCTCTCATGCCCGTAATCAGGTCCACCCCGATAAACGCATCGGGAATCTCGCGGCGGATTTTGGCAATCTTGTCGGCAAACAGCTGGCGGTCGTAATGACGGCGCATCAGCTTGAGCATGGCGTCGCTGCCCGACTGCAACGGAATATGGAAATGCGGCATAAAACGCTTCGACCCCGCAACGAACGAAATGATTTCGCCGGTCAGCAAGTCGGGCTCAATCGACGAAATACGGTAGCGTTCAATGCCTTCCACCTCATCGAGAGCTTTTACCAAATCAAAGAAAGTTTCATTAGTTCCCTTACCGAAGTCACCGATATTGACACCGGTAATTACGATTTCCTTACCGCCTTCGGCTGCCGCTCCGCGTGCCTGCTCCACAAGGTCGGCAATACTTCCGCTACGGCTACGGCCGCGTGCCCGGGGAATGGTACAGTAGCTGCAATAGTAGTCGCAGCCGTCCTGCACTTTCAGGAAATAACGGGTACGGTCGCCCCGCGAACAGGAAGGGATAAACCGCTTCATGTCCTTCAGCGGCGTAACCTTCACCACCGGCTGACGCTCGGCAAACCAGCGGTCGAGATAGTCGACAATCTCCTCTTTCTGGTCATTGCCCACCACAATGTCAACACCGTCGATTCCCGCCACTTCCTCGCTTTTCAGCTGAGCATAGCAGCCGGTGACGACAATCACAGCCTCCGGATATTTCGTTGCCAGCCGGCGGATTTCCTGGCGGCATTTCTTGTTGGCAAGTTCTGTCACCGTACAGGTATTCACCACACAAATGTCGGGCACCTCACCGGCACGCGCACTGCGCACTCCCCTTTCTGCCAACATCTTACCGATTGTCGACGTTTCCGAAAAGTTCAGCTTGCACCCCAACGTGTGGAACTCCACGGTCATATTTCCGAAAGTAGTATTGTCAATCATTGTTCGTTCTTGAAAAATTTCTTACAAATTAAAGGTAAGATACGTACAGAGACAAACGAAAGCAGAGCTTTCAAGTCTGACTGCAACTAACCGCATTCTATCCTGTACAAAGTTAGTAAAAATCACGGATATTTGACAGGAAACCGGCTGTCGCCGCATCCTGCCTCCAGATTTTCAATAACAATCCACACGCCGATTTTGTTGACCGCATACCTCTGCCGGCACATTTCGTTAGAACCGGCAACGGATAGCCAGACTGCCGTTCTGCAGGTCCATCGATACGGTCATACCGTTGGCAGCCACATAGTTGTCGCCGTCTTTCCGGAAGCCGCTCTTTTCGAATATCGGAGCCAACTGACGTTGGACGGCACGATACTCCAGCGATGATTTTGTCAGGAAAACGGTCACGTCCTCAATCGGAGCCGATGTGAACCGGTCTACATAATCGCCCAGCGAGAAATCATAGTCGTAAGATGCAACTGTCCCCGCGAAGGAATAGACCACAACTGCATCAATGTCGCTTTCCTTGAATTCCTGTCGGAATTCGTTGTTCCACCTGTATTGCAAAGGATCCGTAAATCCCAACATAGCAGCCACCTGGTCGGCAGTTTTCGATTTGTCGACGCCAAACGCCGCTGCCGGTGTTATCTTGGATGCCAGTTTGTCGACCATAGCCGACACATCAACATATTCCGAATCAATTCTTCCACTCGGATCCAACACGAAATCGGACACCTCCATAGGCAGAATCTCTTTCAAATCTTCATCCACAATATAGCAGTTGAAATTTGCCTCGCTCACCAGATAACGGTTTTTCCCCAAGCCTCGAATAAACTCATATTCAAACGGTATGATTTCTTCGCCGGCACCGTCCACCACACCGTATACATCGTTGCGCAACGCCACATAACGGTCATTGCCGAAATAGCGCAACGACTTATATTTAGGACGGACCAGCACTTTTCCATCCATATCCATCAAGCCGTACATATCGTCATTGCTGAAAATGAATTTTCCTTCGTGCACCAGATACAGACCGTCGCCTGTCCCGTCATATTCCATCATATTGTTTGACAGCACTTTTTCATTTCTGTCATTGTAGAGAGTAACCTTTCCGTTGGTCGATGCTGCAAAATAGCCGTTAAAAAACGGGAAATAAATCCAGTCATAACGGTCGGGAGCAAACTGTGTCACAGTCTTACCCTGTTTGTCTATAAGAAGGATTTTGCTGTTCTCACCCAACTCAAAGACAAAGGCATAATCGCCGGAAAAATTGGTAGCCTCCGCATATTTCGCCTCGATGGCCACTTCGCCCTTCTTATTAAGATAGCCGTACAATCCCTTCTCATTTTTAAACCGGGCAAGTTCACCGCTAAATCCATACACCGACTTCACGGATGCCGGCAACTGCTTGACCACCACTATCGAACTGTTGATCAGCGAAATGGTTTCATCCGGCTTGACGGCAAATGCGACATCCGTATTAAAATCGCCAGCCTGGCTGAACCGTTCGGAAGATATCGGATTATTGACATCCGACACTTTGTAATATTCAAAAAGTCCGTCGGAAGTTTCTACATAGAAAATATTACCTTGTCCAATTGCAGAAGGAGCTCTGGAAAAAGCGTCCTGCGCCACCACTTCACCGTTTCGGGCATTGACAATGCTCCACATATCCGATTCATTCAAACGCGCCGGCATATAGATGTCTACCGAACCGTCGGAACAGGAATACAAGCCGGAAACGGCTGCCAATCCCACCAAAAAATTTCCGAATTTATTCATAATATCAAATTAGGTTATTATTTACCTACAAATATAATGCAAGCAAAGCGGAGAGACAAACGTATCAGCTTTTTTCACACCGAGATAGACATAAAAAAAAGCTGCCTCACACCCGGTGAAGCAGCTTTTATGCTTTAATCTGTATTAGCTCAAATTATTTTGCAAGAGTGTCAGCAGCTACAGTGTCAGCAGCTACAGTGTCAGCAACTACAGTATCAACAGTTGCAACAGTGTCAGCAGCTACAGAGTCAGTAGCAGCAGCGTTTTCTGCCTTGTTACCACAAGAGAACAAAGATGCGCTAAATACAACAGCAAGTAATAAAACTAACTTTTTCATTTCGTTTAAATTTTAATAATAAAACAATTTTTATGCTTCAAAAACGATACAAAGTTATAACAAAAAAAAATACTACAAGCATTTTTCTCAAAAAAATTACGACTACACGCATTTTTTTCTTTCTAAGCATGAGCCGATTACGGGAAAAAGTGGGCCAAATACTCACATAACACACTAAAATACAGACACTTATAAACATGTTTCATTCTTATGTTTTAAAACATAAATTTCTCGTTTTCCCGATAAAAAAATCCGATTTTCTTGTCAAAAAACCGCTTTTTTTATTCTTTTTCTCCGCTCCAACGTTTTAACAATGTGAATTTTAACACATATAATTCCCATTTAAGCCCAAATTACCCAAAAACAGCCCTCGAAACAGCCCCAAAACCTGCCGGAACGTCCCCCACATCCCAATCTCCCAGACACCTTAATTTATTATATATAATAGACATGAAATAGTATAATTTTTCAAAAAATTTCAAAACACACGGGAGTACAAACCGTTTTGTCAACAAACAAATGTGTAATTTTGTCGTGTAAATAGGTTTTTAATTAGGTTTGAGCATGACAACAAATAATCCACACATTCTGGGCGAAGCTCCCATCGGGAAACTCCTTCTGCAATATTCGTTGCCGGCCATCATCGGCATGACGCTGACGTCACTCTACAACATTATCGACAGTATTTTCATCGGTCATGGTGTTGGAGCGCTTGCCATTTCCGGACTTGCCATCACTTTCCCGCTTATGAACCTGCTGGTTGCTTTCTGTACGCTTGTAGGTGTAGGCGGTGCCACCATTTCATCTATCCGCCTCGGACAAAAAGACCAGAAAGGGGCTGAGGAAATTTTGGGTAACGTAACGATACTCAGTGTGATAAGCGCCATTTTCTATGGCGGACTGACACTGCTGTTCCTTGACCCGATATTGCGATTCTTCGGAGCAAGCAACGACACCCTTCCCTACGCCCGCGACTTCATGCAGATCATTCTGCTCGGCAGCCCCATATCGTATGTCATGATTGGCCTCAACAATATCATGCGTGCTACGGGCTACCCGAAAAAAGCCATGATTTCATCCATGTTTACAGTGGGTTGCAACGTCATTCTCGCCCCAATTTTCATTTTTGTGCTGGACTGGGGTATCCGGGGAGCGGCTACAGCCACAATAGCCTCCCAGTTTGTCGGAATGATATGGGTACTCTCCCATTTTTTCAGCAAGAAAAGTTTTGTCCGCTTCAACAAACAGCGGATGAAGTTGCGCAAACGCATCGTCAAAAACATTTTCAGCATCGGCATGTCGCCCTTCATCATGAACGTATGTGCCTGCTGCATTGTCATTTTCATCAACAACCGCCTGCTCACATTCGGCAACGACCTGTCAATCGGTGCATTCGGCATTCTCAACCGTATCCAGATGCTGTTTGTCATGATTGTAATGGGTATCGCACAAGGCATGCAGCCGATAACCGGTTACAACTTCGGAGCCGAGCGTCCCGACCGTGTGAAGTTGACTTTGAAATTAGGCATCATTGCAGGTATGGCGGTCACAACATTCGGATTCATTGTCGGCGAACTGTTCCCGAATGTTTTTGTAGGAATGTTTACCGACAACCACGAACTCACGGCGCAATCGGAAACGGCTCTGCGCATTGGCATCCTCATGTTCCCGCTGGTCGGAGCACAAATCATTATCTGCCAGTTCTTCCAGTCCATAGGAAAAGCCGGCATAGCCATCTTCCTCTCCCTCTCACGCCAATTGCTGTTCCTGCTTCCGGGACTGGCAATCCTCCCGCTGCACTGGGGAGTGAATGGTGTGTGGTACAGCATGCCGACTTCCGACTTTTTTGCAGCGGCAGCCGCTATTCTCATGCTGTTCTATCAAATCCGTAAATTCAAGACAACCGCACCTTTTGCCTCATAGCCTATGCGTAAACGTATTTGCCCCCAATGCCAGATTGCGGCATTTTATGTCAAGAACGAGAGCGGTAACCGACGACTGGTCTACGTTCTCTCCGACGGAACCGTAACGGCAAAATATCCCGACGAATCCCTCGAAGGTTTCTGTCTGGACGAAGTATTCTGTCTCGGCTGCTCCTGGCACGGCTCGCCGTCAAGGCTCAAATAAAGTTCTGTTTGGCTCATATTTTGCATTTTGGGGAAATAAACGTAACTTTGTTCCCATTATGTCTTTCCTCAAGAAACTATTGCTCAACAACAGACGACTGATTCGCTTCGCCATAGTCGGATTCAGCAATTTTGTCATTATCTCACTGACCGTGTGGATCATGATGTCACTACTGCAGCAAGGGCTGTACGTGTCAAACGTGTGTGCCTATACGCTGGCCATTTGCAGCAGTTTCTATTGGAACAAACGGTGGGTATTTCAGTCGAAAGGAGGGAACGTGAAGCGCGAAATCACGCTGTTTCTGACCGCCTTTGGCTGCGCCTATCTGCTTCAGGTACTGTTTGTTTTCTTCATGTATGAACTTATCGGCCTTAACGAATACCTTGCGCAGTTCCTCGGACTGTTCATTTTTGGAACTGTCAACTTTCTTATGAACAAATTTGTTACATTTCAAACAAAAAAATCGTAATTTCGGGAAAACAGAATAAAACGAAGAATATGCACACTACAAACAGCTTATCTTATATCGTCGGGATGGGCGAACTGCTGTGGGACATGCTGCCCGACGGCAAAAAAGTCGGCGGTGCACCTGCCAATTTCGCCAACCACATTGCCAATTTAGGCTTGAACGGACTAATTGTCAGCGCAGTCGGCAACGACTCGCTTGGTAATGAAATACTCGACTCACTCAAGAGCAGCAAGGCAAAACTCGCCGTTGCACAAACAACATACCCGACCGATACCGTCAACGTTCACCTCGACGGGAACGGCATTCCCAGCTATGAAATCTGCGAAAACACAGCGTGGGACAACATTCCGTTCACACCCGAACTGGAAGAAATCGCCCGCCAGACACGCGCCGTATGCTTCGGGTCGCTCGCACAACGCTCATCAGTCAGCCGAAACACGATTGAACACTTTCTTGATGCCATGCCGGCCGACTCTCTGAAGATTTTCGACATCAACCTGCGACAAAACTACTACAGCAAGGAAATCATATCCAATTCCCTGAAACGCTGCGACATTTTCAAAATCAACGACGAGGAACTGGAAATTGTAAAGCAACTGTTCCAAATCGAAATTGAGGATGCCGAAGAATGTTGCCGCCACATGGTTGACCGATTCTCGCTCCGCAACCTTGTGCTCACTTGCGGAACAAATGGCAGCTACGTGTTCTCGAAAGAAGAGCAGAGCTTCTTCCCGACACCCAAAGTGGAGGTTGTCGACACTGTCGGTGCCGGCGACTCGTTTACAGCCGCATTTGTCGCATCCATCTTGAAAGGCCGCGACCAGATTTCGGCTCACGCAAGAGCTGTTGAAGTTTCCGCCTATGTCTGCACTCAACATGGAGCGACACCCGAACTGCCCGACACGCTTAAAAGATAAAATCAAGGAAACACGTTAAAGATATACCTATAATATGGAACTATTGTCAGCACTCGACATCACTCTAATATGCCTGGGAGCCGTCTGCCTGCTTGTGGGCCTTGCCGGCTGCATCGCTCCGATGCTCCCGGGACCGCCGATTTCCTATGTCGGACTCCTGCTCCTTCATTTCACCGAACGCTACCAGTTTACCATTACGCAGCTTGTCGTGTGGGCAGTTGTCGTTCTGATTGTACTGCTCCTCGACTATTTCACACCGCTAATCGGTGCTAAAAAATTCGGCGGCAGCAAGTATGGAAACTGGGGCTGTGTCATCGGTACGGTTGTCGGCATGTTCTTCATGCCGTTCGGCATCATTGTCGGCCCGTTTGCCGGTGCCGTCATCGGCGAACTCATCGCCAACCGCCCCTTCAACGAAGCCCTCCGCGCCGGTTTCGGCTCATTTATCGGCTTCCTCGTAGGCACACTCCTGAAATTCATCGTGTGCATCTATTTCACCTACGAATTCATCGCCGCATTCTTTTAGAACAAGATATAAAACGACAACAGGCTGGATTCCGAATTGGAAGTCCAGCCTGTTGTTTTTTATATTGTCATCACTGCTACATCGGGCGGCGAGGATGTCCGGGAGGAGGCCCCATCGGACGACGGCCCGGTCCATGACCCCAATAATCAAAGTCCTTCTCCGACGAGCCGTTGGCAAACGACTGGAACTTATAGGAGAACGACAGCATGAAATAGCGTGTCACGGTGTTGAACTCGCGGTCCTGGATATAGTTGGCCGTTACGGAACGGGAAATGTTCTGCTTCTGTTGCAAAAGGTCGTAAGCCTTCAGCGTAATCGTAGCCTGACGGTTGCGCAGGAACTGATAGGAAATGCTTGCATTCCAAAGCCACTGCTCGTTGTCGAAACCTTCAGAGTATCCGCTTGTATTGCCATAAGAAAAGTCACTGCCCAAAACCAGTCCGAACGGTGCATAATAATTGGCATCGAAACGTGCGCCATAGGAATGCACATTGCGGTCGGAATTCTGCTGAATGGAGTTGCGCGTCATCTGCAAATTGTAATACGGGCGCAACTCAAAGTCTATAAGATCCGTACGATAAGCAAGACTCGGCGTCTCGCTGACAGTGTACGAACTGCTTCGGTTCAGCAATTCATTGTTGAAACCCACCGTACGCGAAAAGCGCAGAAAGGCATGATTGGAAAAATGCCAGTTACGGTTGCCGAACGGAGTAGTGAACATCACCATACCGTTGGCCGACCAAACACCGTCGACGTTGGTATAAGTCGTTGTCTGTCCACCGGTCGACTGGTCGTAGATGGTTTTCGAAATAATGCTGTTCATCGTTGTCGAAGCACCGACAAAGGCCATCAAACTGCGCTGTTTCTCCTGATTGAAATCGTTGTAACGGATATTGAAGCGATGCTGGAATGCCGGCAAAAGCGACGGGTTACCGACAACAACCCGCAACGGGTCGGAAACGTCGGCCACCGGCTGCAACTGCGACATGGTAGGCGACTGGGTAGAGCCACGATAGTCGATAGCCAGGTTTTTGGTCTTGGAAAAAGAATAGCGGAAACGCATGAACGGCGCAAAGTTCCAAACCCACTGACGGGGAATGTTGCGGGCACTGTTGATGATGTCCTCGCTCTGCATCATTGTAGGATTGATGGACACACCACCGTTCAGGCGGTAAGTCTTGCGGTTCTGCTGATAACCGATACGCACCTGTTGAGAAAACTGGTCATTGCGGAAACGGTTGCTCAAGTCTTCGTCGAGCACGCCCGTCGCATCGGCAATCTGATAGGCCACCATCGGATTTGTCAATATTCCGTACTGGTTTTCAAGGGCATCCACAGCCTCATAGGCATCAAACTCCCGGTTGCGGTCGTAAACCAGCTTGTCGGCATTGTTGAAGTAGTAGTTCATGTTATAGGCAAACGATAGGAACCGCGCTTTCTTGATATCGCCCAACGGCTCCATCCAGGTCACACGCGCTCCCACACGGTTCGACCATTCCCGGGAATCCGTAAACTGGTCGCGCTCTTCGTTGTCGTCAGGCACAAGGAAGAACTCATTGATGGCGTATGAAGTCTCATCCTCTTTCGTATTGCTGTATTTGTAGGTTACCTGCGTACTGAACGAACGTCCCGGATGACTTTTCATCTTATGGTTGTACACAATCCGACCTTCCAAATCATAGCTTGTTCCCTCACTTTCCACGATGGTTTTCGCACGGTTGATAGGAGTAAGGTCGGCATCACCGGCACGCAGGAAAGAGGTATCCGTCTTTTCCGAATTGTTGAAGCTCACCGTGAACCGCGGTCGGAACTCCAGAGTATTGAACGAGTCAACTTCCCATTTCATCCGGAAATTACCGCGAACGCTGTGATTGCGGTCACGAGCATTACTTTCCGAGTTTTCATACGATGTAGAGTCAACAAACAGATATTGCTTGGAAGCCTTCTGCAAAGTAAGCTGGTCGGAATGCGAATACATCAGGTCACCGCCGACACGGAACTCCTCGCCCTTGCCGACATTGAAATTCACACCTATGCTTTGCGAGGTATTCACACCGTTCACACCGCCAAAACGACGGAAACGCCCCGACCCGGGGTCGGAAAAACCAAGCTCGTTAATATTGTTGGCATTGCCGAGAATACTTATCTGGTTGTCGTTAATAAAATGATTGACCATGAAATTGGCACTGTAGCGGTCGTCCGTACCGTAACCGGCGGTCGCGTTGCCAAACCACCCGCGTTTCATGCCCTTCTTGATTGTCAGGTTGATGACGGTTTCATCCTCACCGTCGTCCACTCCCGTCAGGCGGGCCAAGTCGCTCTTGCGGTCTATCACCTGCAACTTGTCGACAATGTCGGCAGGAATGTTTTTCGAAGCCACCTGTGCATCATCGGAGAAAAACTCCTTGCCGTCGATAAGAATTTTAGTGATTTCTTTTCCTTGGGCCGTAATCTTACCCTCGCTGTCGACTTCCACACCCGGCAGACGTTTCAGCAAGTCCTCAACCACGGCACTCGGTTGTGTCTTATAGGAACCGGCATTGTATTCTACCGTATCCTCCATTACTTTCACTTCTGTTTTCACACCGACCACTTCCGCTTCTTTCAGCATAATTCCACTCGGCACCAACTGTAGAGAATCGACAGTTACCTTCGACGATGAATTGGCAAGCGTCACATTGCGCCAGGCATTCCGATAACCCAAATAGGAAGCCTCGACAATGTACTTGCCACGTGGCAGCCCTTTCATCACAAAACGTCCGTCAATGTCGCTCATTCCTCCTGCCACATAACTGCTGTCGCGTTCACGAAGCACTCTCACCGTGGCATTTATCATTGACGATTTATCCGTACTGTCCACTATTACACCTCTAATGTCTCCCGCCGATACCGCTAAATATGAAAAACAGATTGCAGCCAATAATAGTTTCTTTTTCCAATCCATCTTCTGTATCATCTGAATGTTAATTTGACTTCAAAAGTAATTAAATTAACTTGAATTTGTGACGCAAAATAGACAAAACGGTTATTTGTGCGTATATTTGCAAAAGTTTTAAACAATATTAATAATGAACGACTTTTTCCAGGTACTGAAACGCTTTGTTCCACCCTACAAGAAATATTTGTTTCTCAATATTTTCTTCAACATTCTGGCAGCGTTTCTTACCCTCTTTTCTTTTGCACTGATTATCCCTATCCTCGAAATGCTCTTCATGGGCGACAAAGGTGTGGTATATCATTTCATGGAATGGGATTCAGCTTCGCTTAAAGATGTAGCAATCAACAACTTCTACTACGCAGCATACTATTGCAAAACCCGTTTCGGCGCGTCAATGACACTGATGGGCCTGTCGGTCATACTTGTTTTCATGACCGGACTGAAAACGGGCGCCACCTATCTCAGCTCGCACTTCCTGATTCCTATACGCGCCGGTATCGTGCGCGATATCCGCAACTATGTCTACGACAAAATCGTAGGACTGCCTATCGGATTTTTCACCAGCGAACGCAAAGGTGATGTGATGGCGCGCATGTCAGGCGACGTTGCCGAAATCGAAAACTCGATTATGGCTTCCCTCGACATGATGTTCAAGAACCCGATTATGATTATCGTGTGCCTTGTCATGATGATTACCATCAGTTGGGAGCTGACGCTCTTCGTGTTCATCCTGCTTCCGATTGCGGGTCTTATCATGGGACGTGTAGGAAAGCGATTGAAACGCACTTCGCTTGAAGCGCAAAACCAGTGGGGTGCGCTGATGGCTACCATCGAGGAAACCCTCGGCGGCCTGCGTATCATCAAGGCATTCAATGCCGAAAAGAAAATGCAGGAACGTTTCCACACGGAAAACTACCAGTTCTACAAAACCTCCGTACGCATTGCCCGCCGCCAGTCACTCGCCCACCCGATGAGCGAATTTCTCGGCACACTGACCATTGCCATCGTACTTTGGTTCGGAGGTACACTGATTCTTTCGGGCGAAAACATCATCGACGCGCCGACGTTCATCTACTATATGGTGATTTTCTACAGCATCATCAACCCGGCGAAGGACCTGTCGAAAGCCGCCTACGCCATCCAGAAAGGTATGGCCTCCATGGAACGTGTCGACAAGATTCTCGGCTCCGACAATCCTATCAAGGATCCGGTAAACCCGAAAACGGTTTCTACGCGCGAAGGCTGTATCCGCTACGACCATGTGCGGTTCAAATATAACACGGAATGGGTAATCAACGATGTTTCTCTGGAAATCCCGTTCGGCAAGACGGTTGCACTCGTGGGCCAGTCGGGTTCGGGAAAATCGACACTCGCCGACCTGCTTCCGCGCTTCTACGATGTGAACGAAGGACAAATCAGCATTGACGGCGTCGACATCCGCGACATTCGCGTGAAAGACCTGCGCGCCCTGATGGGCAACGTGAACCAGGAAGCCATCCTGTTTAACGACAGTTTCTACAACAACATCACGTTCGGAGTGGAAAACGCTACCATGGAACAGGTAATCGAAGCCGCAAAAATAGCAAACGCCCACGACTTCATCATGGCTACGGAGGACGGCTACGATTCCAACATCGGCGACCGCGGCTGCAAACTTTCGGGCGGGCAACGCCAGCGCATCAGCATTGCACGCGCCATTCTGAAGAACCCGCCGCTGCTGATTCTCGACGAAGCGACATCGGCTCTCGACACGGAAAGCGAACGTCTCGTGCAGGAAGCGCTCGATCGACTGATGAAGAACCGTACGACGCTTGTCATTGCCCACCGCCTTTCCACCATCAAGAATGCCGACCTTATCTGCGTAATGCACGAAGGCAAAATCGTGGAACGCGGTACGCACGACGAACTGATAGCCCTCAACCGCTACTACAAGCGATTGGTTGACATGCAGAAATTCTAAAAACTTAAAATAAAGCCCTTATTACTATGAAACGCATTGCAATTTTAGCTTCAGGCACCGGCTCAAACGCCGAAAACATCGCACGCCAATTTGAAGGCGACAAGCATATTGCCGTCGATATATTGCTTTGCGACCGTGAAGAAGCACCCGTACTTGAAAAAATGAAACGCTTCGGCATTCCGACGCAGATATTTCCGCGTACCGACTGGCGAAGCAATCCGCAACCCATATTGGAACTGCTGCAAAACCGCAACATCGACCTCATCGTGCTTGCCGGATTCACCAGTTTCATCCCTGACTGCATCGTCAAGGCCTACGAACGCCGCATCATCAACCTCCACCCGTCGCTGCTTCCGAAATTCGGAGGCAAGGGAATGTGGGGCATGAACGTGCACCGTGCTGTAATCGAAGCCGGAGAAAAGGAAAGCGGAATCACCATCCACTACGTTTCCGAGGAAGTGGACGGAGGAGAAATCATCGCACGGTTCCGCTGCGAAGTTACGCCCGACGACACGCCTGAGACGCTCGTGGCACGTATCCACGCACTCGAACACCGCCATCTGCCGGAAGTCATCCGCCGGCTCCTTAAAGAATAACTAACAGCCCGTTCCGTCAATCCGGCAGAACACGCCTTCACCGGCTGGGCGCGAACGGAGTCCTGCATCCTCAGGCGTAAGCGTTACCGTACCGTCGTCCAGCACAAAACAGGGAATACCGGCTGCACCCGCCTTCTTCGCCTCGTCGAACACAGGCAGGCGGTCGCGCAACCGCAAAAACTCTTTCAGGTATTTCACATGACGGCCAATATCGACAATCTGATAATTGTCGTTGCCCTTCACCTGTTCTTCCACATACGTGCAGTCCGGACACGTCTCCATTCCATATATCTTTATCATAGCTACCGTTTTTACAGTATAACCCGTTTATCGGAAAAGAAGTTCAAGCTCCATCGAGAGGAATACCTCAAATCCTGCTAAATGTTCAATGAGAGCAGAAAAAATGTTCAATGATATAAAAATCCCTTACCCCACCATCATGTAATAACTTTATTACTAATAACATTATTACATTTCTTTTCCATTATCACACAAACAATTAAGGCTGCTTTCCACTCGTGGATCGCAGCCTTAAACGTATATTTTGAGCCAAACTTTATTAATCCCGCATCAGCAGGGAGCTGTCGCCGTAGCTGAGGAAGCGGAAGTCATGGGCGAGAGCGTAGTCGTAGATGTTTTTCCAGTCGCCATCCACGAATGCCGAAACAAGCAGCAGGAGCGTTGACTGCGGCTGGTGGAAGTTGGTGACAATTCCATCCACCACATGGAACGTATAACCCGGCGCGATGATTACCTGCGTGCTACCCACCAGGTGTTCCATTCCGTTACGGTCCATGTAGTCGGCAATTGCCTGAAGCGATTCGCGCGTCGACAGGCTGTTGTCGTACTCATAAGGTATCCACTGGCGCACATGCAGTGCCGTCTGCGGATCTTCGGGATGACGATGCAGTTCCACACCAATATAGTAAAGACTTTCAAGCGTACGCACGGAAGTCGTGCCGACAGCGATAATTTTGCCGGGAGCGTTGATCAGGCTGTCAATCAACTCGCGCGTCACGGAAATAAATTCCGTGTGCATTTCGTGTCCACCGATAACGTCGGATTTCACCGGCTGGAATGTGCCAGCCCCGACGTGCAGCGTCAGTTCCTTTCGGGCAATGCCGCGACGGCTGATGGCATCGAGCACTTCCTGCGTGAAATGCAGCCCTGCCGTAGGAGCAGCCACCGAACCTTCGATATGCGAATACACGGTCTGATAGTCCTGCGAATCGCTGGGTTCCGTACTGCGGTTCAGATATGGAGGAATAGGAATTTCGCCGACAGCGTCGAGAATCGATGCAAACGTTACCTGTGGATTATCCCAGGAGAAACGGATTTTAAAGGCATTGCCGCTCTGTCCGTCGCGTTCGGCACTGAGCGTCACCGTTTCGCCGTCGACAGTCAACGGCAGGGTAAGCGCACCCGTTTTCCAGCGTTTTGAATTGCCCACGAAGCACAGCCACGTACATTCAGAAGTAGTGGCAAAAACCTGTGCATAGTCTCGCGGCATCAGCGGTTCCAGACAGAAAATCTCAATCAGCGCACCTCCGCCCGGCTTGCGGAAACGCAGGCGGGCATTGATTACACGCGTATTGTTGTAGACCAACGTAGAATTTTCCGGCAACAAATCCGTAATCTCGTTGAAAACATGCTCCTCAATCTTGCCGCCCTTATAGTAAAGCAGCTTGCATTTGTCGCGTTCTTCAATCGGATGTTTCGCAATGCGTTCATCCGGCAGCGGATAGTTGTAATCCTCAATTCTTATGTCCTGTACGTTTGCCATCGTTCAAATTAATTAGTCCGCAAAGTTACAATTTTTCTGCCAAAAATCATTCCCCCGCCGTTTTCGCCTTGTTTATTTTACGGAATTCCAGTGGCGACATCCCAGACTGGCTTATCTGTCTTTTTCTGCGGCTTGCGAGGGAGGGAATCCGTAGCGTTCCTTGAATTTTCGGGAGAAATGGGCAAGCGTGACAAAGCCGAGTTCCCAATAAATGTCGGACGGGCGTTCGCCTGCCTGCAAACGGGCATAGGCCCGCTCAAGCCTTTTCCGCTGTATCCATTCGCCGGGCGACATGCCGAAACGTTCCTGACATTCGCGACGAAACGTCGAAAGACTTCTTCCCGACAGTTCGGCAAAGCGCACAAGCGGCGCATTATACATGTAGTTCTCGTTCAAGAATGTTTCCAAATCCATCCGCTGACGGCCCGTGCCGACAAAAAAGACGGAAAATTCTTCGAGATACCGTTCGGAAAGAATGTGCATGCACTCGCACAGCTTCATTTCCACCAGTTCCTTATCGGGCAAGTCGGCGGCTTCAAGACAATAATTAAGCGAGAGAAACAGCGCCTCAAGCCACGGTTCGGACTTCAGTTTTTCAAAACACCGGAGCTTTCCCGAAGTGCTGCGCACGGCAACGGCATTCCGCCGTTGATAGTCAGACAGAAATTTGTCTGTAAAGTTCAAACCCACCAGCCGGAAAAGCTTGCCGCCTTCGGGCGACATACGGATTTTCGAAAATCCACCGGGAGTGACAAACGCATAGTCGCCGGCTCTCAACACAATCGTTTGCCGACCGGCTCTCAACACCGCTTTTCCCGACACAACACGCATCAGTTTAAAATGGCGTTCATACAGTTCACGCTGTGTCACACTATCGTATATCGAAGCAAAAAAGGGAGCTTCCGAACTTAATATTATACCTTTCTCTTTTCTCATGTCATCCAAACAGCAAACACGAAGGCCGAAAAAATGGATCTGGCTGAACCACATACAGAACCGCTATTTAGCTTAACTAACGATATTTCCAAACCTTCACCGACTACAAAAATACACTTTTTGACGCTTACAGACAACAAAAATTGACTTCTACAGACAAATCATCCCAAAAGAGAAGAATGTAATTTTGCATAGAATTTTTTCAATAGGTTTAGGTTTGAATGAAAATAAAGGAATTAGTTAGAAGGTACATATTGTTCATTATCGGACTTTTTGTCAACTCTTTAGGCATTTGTTGCATCATCAAGGCAAATTTAGGCTCATCGCCCATATCCAGCCTTCCTTATACAATAAGCCTTAACTGTCCTATTTCATTGGGAACGCTCACGTTCATCCTCAACCTTTTCCTCATTGCCGGACAAATGCTGATTTTGAAAAAGGATTTCAAGCAGCGCGAATGGCTACAGCTGCCGATTTCGGTGCTTTTCGGCGTGTTCATCGATTTCTCGATGATACTGCTGTCCTGGGTAAATCCCGACAGCTACACCCTTCAGCTCGTCGTATTGGTTGTCGGTTGCGCCATTCTCGGACTGGGTGTCAGCATGGAGGTTATCGCCAACGTGGTCATGCTCTCGGGCGAGGCTTTTGTGCAGGCTATCAGCCTGAAAAAGAAAAAAGAGTTCGGCATGGTGAAAATATTCTTCGACTCGTCATTGATGGTAGCGGCCGTCATCGTGTCGCTGCTGCTCTACGGCGAAGTCATGGGAGTGCGCGAAGGCACCATCGTTGCGGCTGTCATCGTGGGAATGTTTGCCCGCTATTTCAACCGCCGTCTGGCATTCGTCAACCGCTATCTGACCGCTGATACACCTGCCGGAAGCGAAACGGAAGCCGTCCCGGCCGACAACGGACATTTCGTCATCACCATTGCACGCGAATACGGCAGTGGCGGACGGGAAATCGGAAAGTAGTTGGCACAGCATTTCGGCATTCCGTTCTACGACCGCGAACTCATCGACATGGCGGCAAAAAGCGAAGGCCTGAGCCCCGATTTTGTTGAGTCGCGCGAACAGAACATTCCGAGCAGCCTGCTCTACGAAATGATTATGCAGGACTATTCCGTTCCGTTGGAAAACAGCCTTTCGAAGGACGATGCACTGTTCGTGACACAAAGCCGCATCATCCGCAAGCTGGCATCCGAACAGTCGTGCATCATTATCGGACGTTGTGCCGACTACGTGCTGCGCGATTTCAAGAACTGCTTCAAGGTGTTTATCCACGCCGACTACGACAGCAAGCTGAAGCGCGCCACCGTGGAATACCACGAGCCGGAAGACAAGGCAGTCGAAAAGCTGAAGCACACCGACCACGGTCGCGCCAACCATTACCGGACATACACCGGTGCCATTTGGAACGACGCTTCGCACTACGACCTCTGCCTCGACAGCAGTCTTTTCGGAGTGGACGGATGCTGCAAAATCATTGGAGAAATTATCGAACAGAACTATTTGAAACAAAAGAACAACTAAATAACAAAAAATTCTAAACAAAGGCACTATAAAATATTTTGTGTAAATGGAAATACGGGATTCAGAAATGAGTCTCGTATTTTTAATTTTATACATTTGCAAAATGAAGAAGAACATGAAAGAAAAGAATCAAGTAGTGCCTGATGAGGTTTTAAGCAAGGAGTTTATTAGTCAGTTCAAGACAGAAGCCGATGTAAGCAGGTTCCTGAAGCAGTTGCATGCGCAAGTCTTAGAGAAGATGCTTGAAGGTGAAATGGATGCCCATTTGGGTTATGAAAAGAATTCCGTGGCCGGTAATAACAGTGGCAATTCACGCAATGGTAGCTATCCGAAGAAAATCCAGACCGAACATGGAGAAGCCGTCATCTCTATCCCCCGTGATCGCAATGGTCAGTTTGAGCCGATAGCAGTGCCCAAGCATGAAAGCCGTGGACTTTCGATAGAAAAGCTTGTTATCTCCCTATATGCCAAAGGAATGAGCGTTTCTGACATAGAAGAAGAGATGCGTGAGATTTATGAAATTGAACTCTCCACGTCTGCCATTTCCATCATTACAAACAAGGTAAATCAAGCGGCCCAAGAATGGCAGAACCGTCCTCTGGACCCGGTTTATCTGATAGTCTGGATGGACGGTATCGTCTTCAAGGTACGGGATAACGGGAAGATCATAAACAAGACCGTCTATCTTTGTGTCGGTCTGAAGCAGAACGGCCTGAAAGAGGTTCTTGGCATGTGGGTCGGAAAATCGGAGAGTTCTTCTTTCTGGATGGGTGTCCTGACTGATTTAAAGGCGCGTGGAGTACAGGATATACTGATTACCTGTACCGACAATCTGAATGGATTTACGGATACCATTCGTACCGTATTCCCTCAGGCATCCACCCAGATCTGTGTGGTGCACCAAATCAGAAATTCCTGTAAATATGTTGCATATTCCGGGGCATACCCGTTCACTTTCTGGCAGCATATTAAGGCATAAAAT
>OLFT01001615.1_pt1 | contig 22895 bp, 21 predicted proteins | sample 1604921 | NCBI WGS metagenome assembly OLFT01 (sample SAMEA3888897, study PRJEB22519) | human gut metagenome | biome: human gut; feature: human-associated habitat; material: faeces | place: Denmark | collected 2013 | reverse complement strand
CCCCGCAGGCCCACCACGCTGCTCAGGTTGACGATGCGGCCATAGCGCTGGCGCATCATCACTTTGGCGGCGGCCTTCATGCAGAAATAGGCCCCCTTCAGGTTGGTGTCCAGCACCTTGTCAAAGTCCTCCGGCTTTGCGGTCATCAGCAGGCCGTCCCGGGTGACGCCCGCGTTGTTCACCAGGATGTCCAGGCGGCCAAAGCGCTCCTTCACCTGGCTGATGAGCTCCTCGCAGGCGGCGGGGTCAGACACGTCGGCCTGAAAGGCCTCCGCCTGAACGCCCAGGGCCCGGCAGGCCTCCACCGTCTCCTGGGCGGCCTGTTCGTTTCCGGCGTAGTTCACGGCCACCGCCGCGCCCTGGCGGGCCAGCTCCAGGCAGATGGCCCGGCCAATGCCCCGGCTGCCGCCGGTGACAAGGGCCACAGATTCGTTCATGGTCATTGGGCTGCTCCTTTCAGCTGCTCCGCCACGGCCTCAAAGTCGTCGGCGGTGTCGATATGATAGGTCTGGATGCCGGGGGCGGTCTTTTTCACAAAGGAGGTGAGGGTCTTGCCCGGCCCGATCTCCAGAATGGCGTCGATGCCGTCGGCCTCCATGCGGCGGACGGTGTCCTCCCAATAGACGGAGGACTGCACCTGCTTCTCCAGCAGGGCGGGGATGGAATCTCCCGCCTCCATGGGGCCGCCCTTGCAGTTGAAATAGACGGGCAGGGCCATGGGGTGGAATGTAATGGTCTTGAAATAGTCGGCCAGGGCGTCGCCCGCGGGCTTCATCAGCCGGGTGTGGAAGGGGCCGCTGACCCGCAGGGGCATACAGCGCTTGGCACCCAGTTCCTTGGCGAGTTCTCCGGCCCGGTCCACAGCGGCCTTCTCGCCGCTGATGACCAACTGGCCGGGGCAGTTATAATTGCAGATCTGCACCACGCCCAGCTCACTTGCCTGGTCGCAGGCCGCTTGCAGCTTGTCCCGCTCCAGGGAGAGGACGGCGGTCATGCCGCATGCCAGGCCTTCAGCGGCCTGCTCCATGGCACGGCCCCGGAAGGCCAGAGTCTTCAGCACGGTCTCCCGGTCCAGCACCCCGGCGGCATACAGGGCGGAGTACTCCCCCAGGGACAGGCCCGCCGCCGCGCAGGGGCGGATGCCCCGGGCATACAGCAGGTCGGTGACCCCCACGGCGAAGGCCGCCATGCAGGGCTGGGTATAGCGGGTCTGGGACAGCTCCTCAATGGGCCCCTCAAAGCTGAGGGCCTTCAGGTCAAAGTCCAGCCCGGCGTTGTCCAGCACCGCCCGGTATTCGGGGTACTGGTCATAGAAGTCCCGGCCCATGCCGACTTTCTGGCTTCCCTGACCGGCGTATACAAAGGCTAATTTCATGTTCAAACCTCCTGGGCCAGCCGGGCCACGGTGGCCTGATACTCAGCGTACATCTCTTCAAAAATAGCACGCAGGGGGCGGATCTCGTGGAGCATCCCGGCCACCTGACCGGCCATGAGAGAGCCCGTCTTGGTGTCCCCGTCGAACACCGCCCGGCGGAGGGAGCCCAGGGTATATTTCTCCAGCTCCATCTTGTCCGCCCCGGCCCGCTCCCGGGCCAGGTACTCCCGGGCCATCTGGTTTTTCAGGATGCGCACCGGCGCGCCCACGCTGCGGCCAGTGACAGTGGTGTCGCTGTCCTTGGCCTTCAGCAGGGCCTGCTTATAATTTTCGTGGATGGGGCACTCCCGGCTCACCAGCAGACAGGTGCCGATCTGAGCGCCGCAGCCCCCCAGGGCAAAGGCGGCGGCCAGCTGCCGTCCGCTGGCGATGCCTCCGGCGGCGATGACGGGCAGGTCGGTCATGTCCCGCACCTGGGGCACCAGGGCCATGGTGGTCAGTTCGCCCACGTGGCCGCCGCTCTCGGTGCCCTCAGCGATGAAGCCGTCCACGCCGAGAGGGGCCAGGCGGCGGACCAGGGTGGTGGCGGGGACCACGGGGAAGACCTTGATGCCCGCCTCCTTCCAGGCGGGGATATACTGGCTGGGCACCCCCGCTCCGGTGGTGACCACCTGGACGCCCTCCTCCACCACCACCTTGGCCATCTCGGCGGCGGCGGGGTTCATCAGCATGATGTTCACGCCGAAGGGTTTATTGGTCAGGGCCTTGCACCGGCGGATGTGCTCCCGCAGGGTGTCGGCATTCATGCCCCCCGCGCCGATCAGGCCCAGGGCCCCGGCGTTGGACACGGCGGCGGCGAATTCGCCGGTGGCGATGTTGGCCATGCCGCCCTGGATCAGGGGAAACTCGGTCCCCAGCAGTTCATTCAATTTCATATTCGCTTCTCCTCGCCTTCCGCGCCCTCTTTGCAAGTGCGCCTGTTGCAAATGTGGAATCCCTCAGTCAGCTTCGCTGACAGCCCCCTTTCACAAGGGGGCCATATTACCAGGTAAACAGCGCTCCGGCCCAGGTCAGGCCGCCGCCGAAGCCCACGGTGAGCACCCGCATCCCGGGCTTTAACATCCCCTGCTCCACCAGCTCGTCCAGGGCCATGGGGATGCTGGCCGCAGAGGTGTTGCCATAGTGCTCCATGTTTTTATAGAACAGGCCCTCCCGGGCCTTCAGCCGCTTGGCCACAAAGTCGATGATCCGGGCGTTGGCCTGGTGGCAGACCACCAGGTCCAGGTCGTTGACCTGGCACCCCTCCGCCGATACCAGCTGGCGGATGGACCCCTCCACCACTTCAGTGGCAAAGCGGAACACCGTCTTGCCCTCCATGTGGACGGCGGACTTCTCCGGCCCGGGGCCCTGGACCCAGATGCTCTTGCTGTCCCCCCTGGAGCCGAACACGGTGTGCCACCGGGCGCTGTCCTCCCGGGCGATCACCGCCGCCCCGGCTCCGTCGCCGAAGAGGACGCAGGTGTTCCGGTCTGTGTGGTCCAGCACCCGGCTGATGACCTCCGCCCCCACCACAATGGCATAGGGCCGGGGGGCGTCGGCCAGCAGGGCGTGGGCCGTCTTGGTCCCATACAAAAACCCGGCACAGGCGGCGTTTAAGTCAAAGCAGATGGTGTCTTCCTTCAGCCCCAGCCGCTGCTGGAGCATACAGGCCATAGAGGGGCTGGCAAAGTCGGGGGTAAAAGTGGCGACAAGGCACACGCCGATGTCCTCCGGCTTTAAGCCCGAGCGCTCCAGGGCCTGCCGGGCCGCCCCCTCCGCCAGGTCCATGCCGCTCTCTTCCTGGCAGAAGTGCCGGGCGTGGATGCCCGTGCGGCTGAATACCCACTCGTCGTTGGTGTCCACCGTGCGGCTCAGATCGTCGTTGGTGACGATCTTGGCGGGCAGGCAGCGTCCGGTGGCTAAAAATTTCGGTGCGCTCATGGCTCCTCCTCTCTTGCCGGAGGCAGTCCCTGCCCCATGGCGCGAAACATTTCATATCGCTGGCGGGCCAGCGCGGGGCCCTTCAGCTTGTCCAGGGCAGCCAGCTCCTTGCGCAGGGCGGCGTCCATGGTGTGGAAGGTGGCCTCCCAGTCGGTGTGGGCGCCCCCCTCCGGCTCCTTCAGCACCCCCTGGACGATGCCCCCCCGGCGCAGATCCTGGGCGGTGAGCTTCATCACGGCGCAGGCCTCCCCGCTGCGGGAGGCGTCCTTCCACAGGATGGAGGCAAAGCCCTCCGGGGACAGGACGGAGTACACCGCGTGCTCCAGCATGAGCACCCGGTTGGCAACCGCCAGAGCCAGGGCCCCGCCGCTGCCCCCCTCCCCGGTGATGATGGAGATGACGGGCACGGTGAGGGAGCTCATCAGGGCCAGGCACTGGGCGATGGCCTCGCCCTGGCCCCGCTCCTCGGCCTCCTTGCCGGGATAGGCCCCCGGGGTGTCCACAAAGGTGATGATGGGGCGGCCAAACTTCTCCGCCTGGCGCATCAGCCGCTGGGCCTTGCGATAGCCCTCCGGCCCGGGCATCCCGAAGTTGCACTTCAGGTTCTCCTCCAGGTTCTTGCCCTTCCGGTGACCGATCACCGTCACCGCTCGGCCATGAAAGCGGGCGATGCCGCCCAGAATGCTGCCGTCCTCCCGGCACTGGCGGTCTCCCCGCTGCTCAAAAAAGTCGGTGAACAGGGCGGAGATAAAGTCCGCCGTCCCCGGGCGGCCCGGGTCACGGGCGATCTTCACTTTTTCTTCCGGCGTATAGTGGCTCATGCCCGTCCACCTCCCTCGTGCAGGGCCAGCAGCTGGCCCAGAACGGCCCGCCACTGGTCCCGGGGGACGATGCGGTCCAAAAAGCCGTGGTCCAGCAGATACTCCGCCCGCTGGAAGCCCTGGGGCAGCTTCTCCCCGATGGTCTGTTCAATGACCCGGGGACCGGCAAAGCCGATGAGGGCCCCCGGCTCGGCCAGCATGATGTCCCCCAAGGAGGCAAAGCTGGCCGTCACCCCGCCGGTGGTGGGGTGGGTCAGGCAGGAGATATACAGCCCGCCCTTATCTTGATGCCGCTGGATGGCGGCGGCGGTCTTGGCCATCTGCATCAGGGAGAAAATGCCCTCCTGCATCCGGGCCCCGCCGCTGGCGGCGAAGATGATGAGGGGCAGGTGCCGCCGGGTGGCATACTCCGCCGCCCGGGTGACCTTCTCCCCCACGGCGGTGCCCATGCTGCCCATGAAGAAGCGGCTGTCCAGCACCACGCACACGGCCTTGTGTCCCATGATCTTACCCACGGCGGCCACCGCCGCGTCCCGCAGGCCGGTCTCCTCCTCCCGGACGGCCAGCTTGGCCGGATAGCCGGGGAAGTTCAGGGGGTCGGCTGGCTCCAGCTTCTCCTCCAGCTCCTGAAAGGTGCCCGGGTCCAGGATGATGGACAGGCGGTAATAGGCCCCAATGGGCTTGTGAAAGCCGCACCGGGGGCACACCTGGCGGTTGCGGCTCCAGTCCAGGGCGGAGCTGTCCTCTCCGCACCGGGGGCAGGGGACCTTGCGGGCGGAGGGGATCTTGCCCTCCCGCATGGCCTGATAGGTCAGCAGCCGGTCCCGGCGCTGGCGAAAGAAATAATTCACAGCTTCTCCTTTCCCGCCGTATCCAGAAAAAGAGCCGAATCGCTTCGGCTCTTTGTTCCAGGCCGTTATTCGGCGGTCAGCGTATCACAGGTGCGGGCCAGCTCCAGCAGCCGGGGCAGGTTCCGGTCCAAAAAGCTGGTGTCATACTGGCCCCGGACAAACTCCCCGTCGTGCATGATCAGGTGGGCCAGGGCGGAGTTGGTGGGATAGCCCTCGATGACCAGCTCCTCCAGACTGCGGCGCATCCGGCGGATGGCCTCCAGCCGGGTGGGGGCGTGGACCAGCACCTTGGCCACCAGGGAGTCGTAGAAGGGGGACACCTCATAGCCCGGATACAGGGCGGTGTCCACCCGCACCCCGGGGCCGCCGGGGAGATGGAGGAACTCCGTCTTGCCCGGGCAGGGCCGGAAGTCGTGCTCCGGGTCCTCGGCGTTGATGCGGCACTCGATGGCGTGGCCATTCACATGGATGTCCTCCTGGGTGAAGGACAGGGGCAGCCCGGCGGCCACCCGCAGCTGCTCCTTCACCAGGTCCACTCCGGTGACCAGCTCGGTGACCGGGTGCTCCACCTGGATGCGGGTGTTCATCTCGATGAAATAGAACTGCCCCTGGGGGGACAGGACGAACTCCACCGTCCCCGCCCCCACATAGCCCGCGGCTTTGGCGGCGGCCACGGCGGCCCGGCCCATCTCCTCCCGCAGCTGGGGGGTCAGGGCACGGGAGGGGGACTCCTCGATCAGCTTCTGGCGGCGGCGCTGGATGGAACAGTCCCGCTCCCCCAGGTGGACCACGTGGCCCTGGCTGTCCGCCATGATCTGAAATTCAATGTGCCGGGGGGAGAGGACCAGCTTCTCCAGATACATCTCCCCGTCGCCAAAGCAGGCGATGGCCTCGGCCTGGGCGGCGTGATAGGCGCTCTCCAGCCCCTCGGGGCCGTCCACCTGGCGCATTCCCCGTCCGCCGCCGCCGGCAGACGCCTTCAGCAGCACGGGATAGCCCACCTGTTCGGCCAGCTCCTTGGCCTGCTCCACGTCCCGCAGGGGGCCGTCGGAGCCGGGGACCACCGGCACCCCCGCCTGCTGGGCCAGGGTGCGGGCGGCGGCCTTGCTGCCCATTTTTCGGATCACGTCGCCGCTGGGGCCGATGTACTTCAGCCCCGCCTCTACGCACCGGTCGGCAAAGTCCGGGTTCTCAGACAGAAAGCCATAGCCGGGGTGGATGGCGTCGCAGCCGGTGGCCAGGGCCGCCGACAGGATGGCGTCCTGGTTCAGATAGCTGTCCGCCGCCCGGGCGGGACCCACGCACAGCGACCGGGTGGCGATCTGGGCGTGGAGGGCGCTCTCGTCGGCGGTGGAATAGACGCCCACCGTCTCGATGTCCAGCTCCCGGCAGGCCCGGATCACCCGCAGGGCGATCTCTCCCCGGTTGGCGATCAACACGCGCTTGAGCATAGCTTTAAACCCTCCGAATGCGGAACAGCGGCTCCCCAAAGCCCACGGCCTCGCCGTCCCGGGCCAGGACCTCCTCCACCACGCAGTCGGCGGGGGCGGGGATCTCGCTCATCATCTTCATGGCCTCGATGAGACACAGGGTCTCCCCCTTCTTCACCTGCTTGCCGGGGGCGGCAAAGGCCTCCTCTCCCGGGGCGGGGGCGGCGTAGAAGGTGCCCACCAGGGGGGCGTTCACCGTCTCCCCCTGGTCCTGCCCAGCGGCAGGGACAGGGGCGGCGGCTTCCGCCTGGGCCGGGGCCGCCTGAACGGCAGGGGCGGCGGAGGGGGCGCTCACCACCACGGGGGCGGCGGAGCGGCGCAGGGCGATCTTCTCCCCCTCCCGCTCCCACTCCAGGTCGGTGAGCCCGGAGCGGGCAAAGCGCTCCATCAGCGCGTACAGCTCCTCTAATTCCATAGGTAGTCTCCTTACAACCGGAGCTTGACGCTCCAACGAAAAAAATTACTGCTTAAAAATTACTGCTTCTTGCCGGACAGATAGTTCACGATGTCGGCCACGGTCTTCACCTGGGTCATGTCCTCGTCGGCGATGCCCACGCCAAAGGCCTCCTCCAGAGCCATGGACAGCTCCACGGCCTCCAGGGAGTCGGCCTCCAGGTCCTCATACAGGTTGGTCTCGGGGGTGATCTGGTCGGCCTCGCAGCTCAGAGTGTTGACGATGATGTCGCGGACGTTCTCGAAATTGATCTCCATAGTGTTACTTCCTCTCAAACGGTTATAAATTTTTAGTTAAAATTTTTTAGGTAAAATGCTTGAGCCTTATTATAAGAAAAAATCCGCTCTTGTCAAGCGGATTTCTTGGTCGTGTCTATTACTTTGTCTGTTTTCACGAAGCCGCACCCCCTGTATGGGGGCGCTCTGTCAAAATAGCACCGCAGGATAGGGATGAGATAGGAGTTAGGGGTGATGAGTTTACTCCTATCTCATCACTCCTAACTCATCACTCTATGGGAACTGTGATCTCCGTCACGAACTGGCTGGGGTCGTCGGTGACGCCATAGTCGATCATGGTGATCTCCCGGGCAAAGCCCGCCGGGCGCAGGCCCTCCCCGGCCAGAAAGTCCATCAGGCGGCGGTATTGGGCCGGGGCCTCCCTGTGGCTGCCCCGAAAGTGCACCTGGGCGCAGCGGCCCCCGGGCAGGTCCACCGTCTCCCCGGCGAAGCGGTCCGCCCGGTCCAGCACCAGAAAGATGCCGTCATACCGGTCAAACTCCCCCCGCTCCAGGGCCTGGACGGACAGACCGAGGCCGACTTTTCCCAGAAAGACCACCGCCTCCTCCTCGTCCCGGGACAGGCGGCTCACGGGCAGCTCCATGTCGTGATAGTCCCGGATGGTCAGCGCCCCGCCCACCCACACGATACGGCAGGGGGCGGCCTCCACCAGACGGATGTGGTCCAGCTCGCAGTGGCGGGCCTCCTCCAGCTGCTCCAGGCGGGCGCTGCACCCGCTCCAGCTCCGCCCGCTTTCGGGCCACGGTCTCCCGCTGTTGGCGCAGCTTGGCCTGGATGTTGTCCAGGTCCCGGTTGTGGACAAAGTCGGATATCTCCTCCAGTGGCATGTCCAGGGCCCGGAGATAGCGCACGGTGTTCAGCGCCTCGAACTGCCGGGCGCTGTAATAGCGATAGCCCGTGTCCGGGTCCACCCGCTCCGGGGTCACCAGCCCTAAGCGCTCATAGTGGCGCAGGGTACTCACGCTGAGATGGAACAGCCGGGCCACCTCCCCGATGCGAAACAGCTCTCCCCCGCTCACACCGGCACCCCGCTTTGCTTTTTGTCCTGGCCCATGAGCCACACAAAGCAGATCAGACACACGACGTCAGACAGCAGAGATCCCCCCGCGCTGGCCAGACCCATGGGGAACAGGGTGTTGGGAAACAGGGTGGAGGCCAGATAGGCCCCGGGCACCCGCACCAGAATGATGGACAGGCAGTTGTGCAGGAAGGACAGGCCCGACTTCCCCCGGGCGCAGAAATAACCGCTGAAGCTGAACTGCACCCCGGCCAGCATACAGTCCAGCACATAGCCCCGGATGTACTGCCCGCCCCGCTGGACCACCAGGGCCCCGTCGGCCCGGGCGCTGTCGGTGAACAGGGCCACCAAAGGCTCTGCCGTCAGCTGCACCGCCGCCACAATGGCCACGCCCAGGGCGGTGGCAATGGCGATGGCATAGCCCAGGGTGGCGATGGCCCGCTTGGGCTTGCCCGCGCCGATGTTCTGGGCCCCCAGGGCGGACACGGTGGACAGCATAGAGGAGGGGACCAGGAACAAAAATCCGATGATCTTCTCCACAATGCCCACCGCCGCCGCGTCGGTCAGGCCCCGGCGGTTGGCGATGATGGTGATGATGATGAACGAGATCTGGATAAAGCCGTCCTGCAAAGTCACGGGAATGCCGATCTTCAGGATCTTTTTCATCACCGCCCCGTCGGGCCGCAGGTCACCTTTCTGGATGCGGACGCCCATGTCCCGGCGGAGGATGACGAAGAGGGACACCGCCACGCTCACCGTCTGGGCCAGGGTGGTGCCCAGGGCCGCCCCGGCGGGGCCTAAGTCCATAGCCCCCATGAACAGATAGTCCAGGGCGATGTTGGCCGCGCAGGCCACAGCGATGAAATACATGGGGCTTTTGCTGTCCCCCAGCCCACGGAAAATAGAACTGATGATGTTATAGGCCGTGATGAAGGGGATGCCCAAAAAGCAGATGGTGAGATAGGCCACCGTGCCCTCCACCGCCTCTGCCGGGGTGGACATGACGGCCACGATGGGCCGGGTGAGGCACAGCAGCACCCCGGTGAGGACCACGGACAGACCCATGAACAGGGTGACCGTGTTGCCGATGCACCGGGAGGCCCGCCTGTGGTCGCCGCCGCCCACCGCCTGGCCGATGCTCACCGTGGCCCCCATGGCCAGGCCCACCAGCATGACGGTGAGCATGTGCATCACCTGGGAGCCAACGGACACCGCCGTAGTGCTCTCCACCCCACGAAACTGGCCGATGATGAACAGGTCGGCCATGCCGTAAAGGGTCTGTAGAAAATAGGACAGCAGATAGGGCAGGGAAAACAGCACCACGTTTTTCAGCACGCTCCCCTGGGTCAGGTCTCTTCTCATGGTCTTGCAGCACTCCTAGTCGCGAACGCGAAGTTTTTTACAGCAACCGCATTATAAACTCTATCATTATTATAGAGTCAAGGTAAAATTTTAAGCCCGGGCCGAAGGGATTCGGCCCGGGCGCGTTTACGCATACTTACTTTTTCTTTCTCAGATAGCAGAACCACATCAGCAGGGACAGGATCACGCCACCCAGGATGTTGCCGATGGTCACGGGGATCAGGTTCTTCACCACGAAGTTAGACACCGTCAGAGCGGACAGGTCCAGCCCGCTCTCCGCCGCCAGCTGGGCATAGGCGGGGACGGCCTTGGCCATCAGGCCCGCGGGGATGTAGTACATGTTGGCCACGCAGTGCTCAAAGCCGCACAGCACAAAGTAGCACACCGGCAGGAAGGCCGAGATGATGCGCCCGGCGCTGTCCTTGGCGGACATGGCCATCAGCACACCCAGGCACACCAGGAAGTTACACAGGATGCCCAGCACCACCGCGTTCTGGAAGGGCAGGGCACACTTGCCCGCGGCCACCTTCATGGTGTAAACCGCCAGGGCCCCGCCGGAGTAGTTCATCTGGCCGAACCAGGCGCAGCCGGCAGCCACCAGCAGAGAGCCAACCAGGTTAGACAGATAGACGATGACCCAGCTGCGCAGCATCTGGCCCAGGGTGCAGCGGCGGTCCAGCACAGAGATGGTGATGAGGCAGTTGCCCGTGAACAGCTCCGCCCCCATGATGACCACCATGCCCAGGCCGAAGGGGAAGAGCAGGCCGCAGATGGTGCGGGCGGTCCAGACTGCATCGATGCCATAGACGGCGGTGTTGGTGGCGGCGCTGCCCAGGGCGATGAGGGCCCCGGCCAGAATGCCCAGGACCACCAAAAGCGAAGTGGCCCGCTTGGCCTTTCCTTCACCGGCGGCGGCGTATTTGGCCGCGATCTCCGCGGGGGTCAAACTTTCCATATTGTGGGTCATCCTTTCCTATTTATCCTCTTTTTTCTTTTTCCTCGGGTCCGCCCGGGGCGGACTAATGCTTGTATTATATCTGATAGCGGCAGAAAGTCAATTCTTTCCCGCCCAGCCTGTAAAAAGAACGGGAAAAAAGAAGTTGGGCGGCGGTTTTTTAAGCCGTCCGCCCAACTGTTGCGCGTATGCTCTTTTTCCCAAACGGGAGAACTTACATCACTTTACCGGCCTTGATGACGGTCTTGGCCAGGTTGCTGCCCACGCGGTAGCAGATGTAGTCCAGGTCGGGGGCGTCCCAGATGACCAGGTCGCCCTTCTTCCCGGCCTCCACAGAACCAACCTGATCGGCCATGTCGATGGCGGCGGCGCCGTTCAGGGTGACGGCGGTGAGGACCTCCTCGGGGGTCAGCTTATACTTCAGGCAGCCCAGGTTGATGACGAACTGCAGGTTCAGGCAGGGGCAGGAGCCGGGGTTGAAGTCGGTGGCCATGGCCACGGCCACACCGGCGTTCACCATGTCCCGGGCGGGGGCGAAGGTGGAGCCCAGGTTGAAGCTGGTGGCGGGCAGCAGGCAGGCGATGGTGCCGCCCTTGGCCATGCTGGCGATGCCCTCGGGGGGGCAGACGATCAGGTGCTCGGCGGAGATGGCACCGATCTCACCGGCCAGGACGGAGCCGCCGATGGCCTCGATCTCGTCGGCGTGGATCTTGGGCCGCAGGCCATACTTCAGACCGGCCTCCAGCACCTGGCGGGACTCCTCCACGGTGAAGGTGTCGGCCTCGCAGAACACGTCGCAGAACTTGGCGATGCCCTGCTCCTTCACCTTGGGCATCATCTCCTCGCACACCAGACGGATGTACTCGGCGCGGTTGTTCTTATACTCGGCGGGGACCAGGTGGGCGCCCATAAAGGTGGCCACCACGTCCATGGGCATGGTGTCGTTCAGGTCCTTGATGACCCGCAGGGCCTTCAGCTCGTGCTCGGTGGCCAGACCGTAGCCGCTCTTGGCCTCTACGGTGGTCACGCCAAAGCCCATCATCTCCTTCAGGGCCTTGGCAGCCTTCTCGGTCAGCTCCTCCTCGGTGGCCTGGCGGGTGGCGTTGGTAGTGGACTGGATGCCGCCGCCGGCGTTCTGGATCTCCAGATAGGTCTTGCCGTGGAGCTTCATGCCCAGCTCGTTCTGCCGCCAGCCGCCGAAGATCAGGTGGGTGTGGGCGTCCACCAGACCGGGGGTGACCAGGTTGCCCTGGGCGTCGATGACCTCAGCGCCGGGGGCGGCGGGGGCCGCGCCGGTGCCCACAGAGTCGATGACCCCGTCCTTCACCAGGACCCAGGCGTCCTTCAGGATCTGGATCTGGCCCTGCTCGGCGCCCTTCTTGGCGGTCTTGCCCTGGGGGGTGGCCAGCATACCGATGTTCTTTACCAGAATGTTTCCCATCATGAAAACCTCCTAATTACGATCAGTCTCGCAGTCTTGCAGTTTTGGACTATTTTTGATAAGAAAAAGGGGCCCGAAAACGGGCCCCTTTTTGGAGTTTTGCCGTATGCGGCGACAATTACATGTTCAGGGCCTTCATAGCCTCGGCGATGTACTCGTCGTCCTTCTCGTTGATGTAAGGCAGGGTGATGTGATCCTTGCCCTCATACATCTTGTTGTACTCGGCAACGACAGGCATAGCGTTCTCGTTGCGAGCCCAGGCGCGGCGGGAAACACCGATCATGGTATCCCAAGGCATGGACATCTTCAGGATGGTGTCCACGCGCTCGGAGCCGTCCAGCACCATGCCGAAGCCGCCGTTGATGGAGTTGCCGATACCGGTGCCGCCACCATTGTGCAGGGCGATGTAGCTCATGCCGCGGGCGGCGTTGCCGGCGTAGCACTGGGTCGCCATGTCGGCCATGATGTTGGAGCCGTCCTTGATGTTGGAGGTCTCACGGAAGGGGGAGTCGGTTCCGCCGGTATCGTGGTGGTCACGGCCCAGCATGACGGGGCCGATCTCGCCGTTGCGGACCATCTCGTTGAACTTCAGAGCCAGGTTCATACGGCCCATGGCGTCCTGATACAGGATGCGGCACTGGGTACCGACGACCAGCTTGTTCTTCTCAGCGTCGCGGACCCAGACATAGTTGTCGTAGTCCTGATAGCGGCGGTTGTGAGCCTTGATGTACTCGGCGGCAGCCACGTCGGTCTTGTGCAGATCCTCGGGGTTGCGGCTCAGGCAGCACCAACGGAAGGGACCATAGCCATAGTCGAACAGGCAGGGACCCAGGATGTCCTCGACATAGGAGGGGAAGACAAAGCCGTCCAGGTCGTTCTCGCCGTTCTTGCAGATGCTCTTCACGCCGGTGTCGTACACGGCCTTCAGGAAGCTGTTGCCGTAATCGAAGAAGTAGGTGCCCTTCTCGTGCAGCTTGCAGATCATCTCATAGTGGTGCTGCAGGGTCTTGTTGACCAGCTTGGCGAACTGCTCGGGGTCCTTATCCAGCATCTCGGTGCGCTCCTCGAAGGTCAGGCCCTGGGGGCAGTAGCCGCCGTCGTAAGGAACGTGGCAGGAAGTCTGGTCAGACAGCAGATCAACATGGATGTTGTTGTTGTACAGATACTCCAGCAGATCCACGATGTTGCCGTGATAGGCGACGGCGCAGGGCTGCTTGGAATCCATGTGCTCCTTGGCGATCTTCCAGGCCTCGTCCAGGCTGTCGGTGCGGTGGCTGACCCAGCCCTGGGTGTAACGGGTCTCGATACGGGAGTCGTCCACCTCGGCGATGATGGAGGCAGCGCCGGCGATCTCAGCGGCCTTGCCCTGAGCGCCAGACATGCCGCCCAGACCGGCGGACACGAACAGACGGCCAGCCAGGTTGCCATCCTGAGGAATGCCCAGCTTCAGACGGCCGGCGTTCAGCAGGGTGTTGAAGGTGCCGTGGACGATGCCCTGGGGCCCGATGTACATCCAGCCGCCGGCGGTCATCTGGCCGTAGTTGGCAACGCCCAGAGCGGCAGCGCGGTTGAAGTTCTTCTGATCGTCGAAGGTGCCGACCATCAGGCCATTGGAGATGATGCAGCGGGGGGCCATCTTGTGGCTGTGGAACAGGCCCAGGGGGTGACCGGACATCACGACCAGAGTCTGCTCGTCAGTCATGACCTCCAGGTACTTCTTGATCAGACGATACTGCATCCAGTTCTGGCAGACCTGACCGGTCTCGCCGTAGGTGACCAGCTCATAGGGATACAGAGCGACGTCGAAGTCCAGGTTGTTGTCGATCATGACCTGGATGGCGCGGCCCTCAATGCAGACGCCCTTGTACTCGTCGATGGGCTTGCCGTACAGCTTGCCCTCGGGACGGAAGCGGTAGCCATAGATACGGCCGTGCTCCTCCAGCTCCTGAGCAAACTCCTTGGCCATCTGCTCGTGATGGTCGGGGTGGATGTAACGCAGAGCGTTCTTAATGGCCAGAGCCTTGTCCGCCTCGGACAGGTGGGACTCACGGCGGGGAGCACGACGATACTGGGGATCCATCTTAGGATACTCAGGCAGGTCGTAGTCCAGCTTAATGGTCATGGCATCATTGGCTGTCATAACTTTAAGTTCCTTCTTTCTGTTAAATTCTCGCAGGTGTTTTGCACCTGCGGGGGTCTTTATCCTATGGGCACATTTTAACAGAATTTTGCCCTTTAGAAAAGAACTTGTATTATATATTTGCTATACCAAATAAGTATGTCTACTTTGTTTGGCGCAACCTAAGTTATTTTGCCGGATTTTTGACTTAAAAAAGGAAAGACGTCTAGTCCAGACGTCTTTCCTTTCGCTGTTTAAATCGGTCTCTTTCGTCGTTTTATTCAGCTTTGGGACCGGCGGCAACCACGTCCTCGGGCATGTGGGTATACTTCTTGAAGTTCTCCACGAAGGAGTGGGCCAGCTCCTTGGCCTTCTTCTCATAACCGGCCTGGTCGTCGCCCCACTGCTTGGCGGGGATCATCTGCTCGTCGGGCACGCCGGGGCAGGAGGTGGGCACCTGAACGCCGAAATAGGGGTCGGTGACGAACTGGGCCTTCTCCAGCTCGCCGTTCAGGGCGGCGGTGACCATGGCGCGGGTATACTTCAGGTTCATGCGCTTGCCGCTGTTGCCGCACCAACCGGTGTTGACCAGATAGACGTTGGCGCCGGACTGCTGCACCTTCTTCTCCAGCATCTCCGCATAGACGGAGGGGTCCAGAGGCATGAAGGGCGCGCCGAAGCAGGTGGAGAAGGTGGGCACGGGGGAGGTGATGCCCCGCTCGGTACCGGCCAGCTTAGAGGTGAAGCCGGACACGAAGTAATACTGGGCCTGCTTGGCGTTCAGCTTAGAGATGGGGGGCATGACGCCATAGGCGTCGGCGGTGAGGAAGATCACCGTCTTGGGGGTGCCACCGATGCCGGGGATGGCGGCGTTGGGGATATAGTCCACGGGATAACCCACGCGGGTGTTCTCGGTGAGGGAGCCGTCGGCATAGTCGGCCTGGCGGGTCTCCTCGTCAATGATGACGTTCTCCACCAGAGAGCCGAACTTGATGGCCCGATAGATCTCAGGCTCCCGCTCCTCGGTCAGGTCGATGCACTTGGCATAGCAGCCGCCCTCGAAGTTGAAGACGGAGTCGTCGGCCCAGCCGTGCTCGTCATCGCCGATCAGCTTGCGGTCAGGGTCGGCGGACAGGGTGGTCTTGCCGGTGCCGGACAGGCCGAAGAAGATGGCGGAGTCGCCCTTCTCGCCGATGTTGGCCGAGCAGTGCATGGGGAACACGCCCTGCTTAGGCATCAGATAGTTCATGACGGAGAAGACGGACTTTTTGATCTCGCCGGAATACTGGCTGCCGGCGATGAGGACCAGCTTCTTCTCATAGTCGATCATGATGGCGGCCTCGGAGTGGGTGTGGTCCCGCTCGGGCACGCACTTAAAGCCGGGGGCGGCGATGATGGTGAAGTCGGGGACATAGCTCTTCAGCTGCTCCTCGGTGGGCCGCAGCAGCAGCTGGTGGATGAACAGGTTCTGAGAGGCCAGCTCGTTGACGATGCGGAAGGCCTTGGTATACTTGGGGTCGGCACCGGCATAGCCGTCGAAGATGAAGATCTCCCGGTTTTGCAGATAGGCGACCATCTTTTCATACAGGGCGTCGAAGACCTCCTGGGTGGTGGGCACGTTCACCTTGCCCCAGGCGATGTCGTCGTGGACGCCCTTGGAGTCAACAATAAACTTGTCGTCGGGGGAGCGGCCGGTGTACTTTCCGGTGGTCACGCACAGCGCGCCGGTGGCGCTCAGCTTACCCTCGCCGCGGCACAGGGCCTTCTCCACCAGCTTGGCGGGGGTGAGGTTGCGGTAAACAGCGCTGGGATTGATGATCCCGAGAGATTCCAAACCATAAGTTTCCATAACAGTTCCTCCTTGATTTGATATGCGTGGGGCGGCCCGGGTTTTCAGGGGGGAGAGGGCCGCTCAGTGAAGTTTTTCAGCAATTCAGTCTGCAAAAACACTTCTTACTGTGGTTCATTTTACCCTATTTAGTGGAGAAAGGCAAGATTCAGTCCTGTGGAAAAGCGCCGAAAATCAGCCCTGGGTCTGACGGATTTTTCTCGATATTCCTGCAAATTCGGCGATACCCAGCCGCTCCCCCCGCACGTCGGCGGGCAGACCGCAGTCCACAAGGATGTTTGCCAGCTGCTCCTTGGTCAGCTTGTCCCCAAAGGCGGCGTGCAGTCCGTTGACCAGGGTCTTCCGCCGCTGGGCAAAGGCGGCCCGCACCACCCGGAAGAAGTGCTCCGGGTCATCCACCTCCTCCGGCGCGGGGCGGGGGACCATGCGCAGCACAGAGGAGGTCACCTTCGGGGCAGGAATGAAGCAGTCGGGGGGCACGTCAAACAAAAGCTCCGGGTCGGTGTGATACTGGCAGAACACCGAGAAAGCCCCATAGTCCCCCGTACCCGGTCTGGCGCAGATGCGCCGGGCCACCTCCCGCTGGATCATCACCGTGATGGACTGAAAGCAGCCCGCCTCGATCAGGGCGGTGATGGCGGGGGTGGTGATGTTATAGGGCAGGTTGGCGCAGGCCACCGCCTTCAGCCCGGCGAACTTCTCCTCCACCAGGGCGGGGATGTCCGTCTTCAGAATGTCTCCGGGGACGATCTCCGCGTTGGGGCAGTCGGCCAGGGTCTCCTTTAAAATGGGCAGCAGGGACCGGTCCAGCTCCACCGACGCCACCTTGTCCGCCCGCCGGGCCAGCTGGCGGGTGAGGGGGCCGATGCCAGGGCCCACCTCCAGCACCCCCGTGCCGGGACCCGCGCCGGAGGCGGCGGCGATGTCCTCGGGCACCCAGGACTGGATGAGGAAGTTCTGACCCATGGACTTGGAAAAGCGAAAGCCGTTTCGGGCCAGCAGCGCCTTGATCTCGTTGATATTGCAAAGATCCATATGAGGCTCCTTTACTTACGATAAAATAAATCAGATTTTCTCATCCATCATAACGAAAAGGCCGCCGTCCGTCAAGGGATAGCCGACGGCGGCGGTCTTCGGGCATGATACGCAATGCTCAGTTTGCCTGGGGCAGGGTGACTTCCGCTTTAAAAAGGTCCCCGTCCACAGTGAGCCGGAACTCGCCCCCCTGCAGCTCGGTGAGGCTGCGGGCGATGGACAGCCCCAGGCCGGAGCCCTCGCTGCTGCGGGACTCCTCCCCCCGGACAAAGCGCTCCATCAGCCGCTCCGCTGGGACGTTCAGCGCCTCCCGAGAGACGTTCTTCACCGACAGGGTCACCTGGCCCTTCCCCCGGGAGAACTCCACATAGATGCGGGTGCCCTCCATGGCGTATTTGGCGCAGTTGGACAGCAGGTTGTCGATGACCCGCCACAGGTGCCGCCCGTCGGCATAGACCCAGGTCTCCCCCTCGGGCACGGTGGTCACCACCGTCAGCTTCCGCTCCTCCAGTTTCTCCGTCCACTCCCCCAGGGCCTGGTCCAGCAGCTGGGACATGCCGATCTTCTCCCGGCTGACGCTGAGCACGCCGGTGGATGCCTTGCTGGCCTCCACCAGGTCCTCGGTGAGCTTTTTCAGCCGCTGGGACTTGCGGTCCAGCACCTCGATATACTCCGCCGCCTTGGGGTCGGTCTGCCGGGTGGTCTTCAGCAGATTCACATAATTTATAATGGAGGTGAGGGGGGTCTTCAAATCGTGGGAGACGTTGGTGATGAGCTCGGCCTTAAAGCGCTCGCTCTTCATCTTCTCGTCCACCGCCCCGGCAAGGCCGATGGAGATGTTGTTCAGTTCCTCGGCATAGGCCCGCAGGTCGGCGGGCATCCGGGCGGTGTCCACCCGATAGTTCAGGTCCCCGGCGGCGATGGCCCGGCTGCCCCGGCGCAGGCGGGCAAAGCTGGCCGTCCACCGGCACAGCAGCACCAGGGCCGCCCCGTTGACCAGGATGACCAGCAGCCCGCCGCCATAGCCCATGGCCACAGACAGGACATTGGCCAGCAGATAGACGAAAAAGCCTGCGATGGTCCGCCAGGTCAGGGGCAACTGGCGGACCATCTCCCCCACGCCCCGATACACTGCGCTCCAGCCCCGGCAGAGCAGGCTGGTCCGGCCCAGGGTGCCCGTGTGCAGGCGCACCGCCAGCGTGCGCAGCAGCAGCGCTGTACACAGCATGGCCCCGGCGAAGACGGCAGCTCCCCCTGCGATCACCAGGTCCGCCTGCCACTGCATCTCCGCCCGCTCTGACCATATCTCACCCATGGCGGCCGCCTGACAGGCCATTCCCGCCGCCGCTGTCAGCAGAATGTCCACGGCCCCTGCCCCCAGCAGATAGACTTCCAGATAGATTTTCTCCTGCCAGGTGGGGACGCAGCCCTCCCCCGCCGACAGGCACAGCAGACAGATCAGGCTGGCCAGCGCCGCCAGCAGCAGCGCCGCACCCACCCCCACCCGAAAGGCAAATTGCCCCTGGGCCCGGGTGATCTCCTGCCGCAGCCGGTAGAAGCTGTCGTCGATCTGCGGCTCAGCCGCCACGCCATACTCCAGGATATACTGGCCGTCGGCGTCTTCTCCGTTTTTCGCCGCATCCTCCCGGGCGGAGGCCTCCTGGTTGGTCTGCTGCGTCCAGCCGTAGTACCGGGCGTAATAGACATAGCTGTCCAGCCCCTCGGCGGCGTAGGCCCCGGGGACAAAGCTGGCATAGCCGATGTGATCCACGGCGGACAGCAGGCTCTCCCCATCCCCCAGGTTGGAGGACAGCTCCTCCCCGCTCCGGTCCAGCAGGCGGAAGCGATAGTTGGTCTCGCTGGCGGCCACATCCGCCTCGAACTCCGCCATAGTGCCCTCCAGCTGCTGGCGCTCCACATAGCTGATGGTGTCGCTCTCCAGGGCGATGGAGTCGGCCACGGCGGTGGCCACCCGGTCGTTCCAGTCCTGGCACAGGGCGCGGAACTGGCGGCTGTCCTGCCAGTCGATCCCCTGCCACTCCAGGGTGAACAGGGCGGTGAGACCCAGATAGGCCGCCATCAGGGCACACAGCACCAGGGCCGCCCAGGCCGTCCAGCGGGCGGTGTGCTTCTGCTCTCTCATCCCGCGGCCCCCTTCTCCAACTTATAGCCCAGGCCCCACACCACTTTTAAATAGCGGGGGTCGGCGGGATCGATCTCGATCTTCTCCCGCAGGTGGCGGATGTGGACGGCCACCGTATTCTCCGAGCCATAGGCCGGGTCGTTCCACACCTGCTCATAGATCTGGGCGGAGGAGAACACCTGTCCCGGGTGGGACAGCAGCAGCTTGAGCACGTTATACTCGATGGGGGTGAGAGCCACCGGCTCCCCGTCCACCGTCACCCGCTTGGCCCCGTCATCCATGGTGATGGGCCCCACGGTGAGCAGGCCGGGGCCCTTGTCCGCGCCCCCCAGGCTGGTATATCGCCGCAGCTGGGACTTCACCCGGGCCATCACCTCCAGGGGGTTGAAGGGCTTGGTGATATAGTCGTCCGCCCCGATGTTCAGGCCCAGGATCTTGTCCGCGTCCTCGCTCTTGGCGGTGAGGAGGATAATGGGCACGTTGCTCCCCTCCCGCAGCTTGGCGGTGGCCCGGATGCCGTCCAGCTCGGGCATCATCACGTCCATCAGGATCAGATGGACCTCGTTCTGCTCCACGGCCTGGATGGCCTCCCGCCCGTTATAGGCCTTCAGGGTGCGATAGCCCTCGCTGGTGAGATAGATATCCAGGGCGGAGACGATGTCCTTGTCGTCGTCACAGATCAAAATGGTATACATACGCCGCTCTCCCTTGCGTCATCAGATTTCTTGTCTTGTGTCTAGCATAACACACCGTTATGAAGTTGCAAGGGCGAATTTTCTTAAGAAATATTAAAGACCGCCGCCAAAGCCCCATTTCAGGACTTCGGCGGCGGCCAATTTCGATCTCTTATATTTCTTCTTATGTCTCCACCGGGACGGCCTCCGGCACAGCTTGGATGTCCTCCGTGGCATAGGTGCTGTTCCACAGCTCCCGCGCGCCGGTGCGCCGGTCCACCCGATAGACATCCGTCCGCATCACCTGAGCAGACACATCCACCCAGACCTTATAATAGTTCTCGTCGGCCGGGACGAACACCGGCGTTCCGTTCATGCCGCCCAACTCCCCCAGGGAGATCGACACCGGGACGGCCTTGTCGGGGAACTCCGCCGTCAGCTCCAGCTCGGGGCCGCCCTGGTCCAGCCAGAACAGCAGGCCGCCCCCGGCCCCCATGGCCATGCCGCCGGGATACTGCCGCCCGGCAAAGCCGCCGCCCTGTACCTGCACGCAGCCGCCGGGCTGGGTCTCATAGGTATAGCGGCTCTCCCGCACGCCGCTGATGACCAGCAGCAGGACAGCTGTCACTGCCGCCGGGATCACGATGTTTCGTTTCATGGATCAGGCCCCCTTCCTCCGGTTTTGTAAGCAAATTATATAATATTTGCTCCAGCAGTCAAGATGCTATTTGTGAATTTTGTTTGAATCGCAAAAATTCCGCCGGACCGTGGCTGCGGTCCGGCGGCGGGAGGATACACATGAGTCGGAATTTTCAGCGGCTGCTGGGGGTCTGCCGGCTGTTCTGGGTCTGGGGCTGCTTCTGCGGCTCCTGGGGCTGCCGGGCGTCCTGGGTCTGGGTGCGCTGGGTGCGGTCCTTGTGCTTTGCCTGCATGGTCCAAGCCTCCTTTGCATTGGGTCTGGGGATAGTCTGGACCGGCATCTGGAGAACTATACCGAAAGCGGGAAATTTTTTTACTTACGCCCAGAACCGCCAGGCGCACCAGCCCGCCCCGGCCAGCTGGAGGATCAACAGCAGGGGGAAGCCATATTTGAAGTACCAGTGGCGGGTCTTGTGGCGGAACAGGCGCATCCCCGCCACGCCCCCCAGCGCCCCGCCGAAAATGGCCGGGAGGAACAGGGTCTTCTCCGGGATGCGCCAGGCGTTTTTCTTGGCCCGGCGCTTGTCGATGCCCATCAGGACAAAGGCCAGGACGTTCACGGCGATGAGATAATAGGATAATATCTGCCAGAAGAGCTTGGGCATGATGATACACCTCGTTTGGTTTGATATTCACTCTTTTTTATTCGTTCAAATTTTTCTCAGTGTACCCCATTCCGGCCCAAAAGGCAAGTCCCAGGCAGCCATTGCATGAATCGCAATGTATAAAATTCAGTGATTTTCTGCATAATATTCATTTTTGGTGAAAATATACGGATAAGCCGGGAAAAAATATGGATAACTATGCGAATAGGGGGTTGCAATTCCGCCCAAGGAGTGATAGACTGACAACACTGAAACAACAGGAAGGCCCATTCTTCCGCAAAACGTGCGGAACTTCCCTTCCAAACTGTCTTTTATGGAGGAAATGCATCATGGCTGAAGTAAAAAAAGTTGTGCTCGCCTATTCCGGCGGTCTGGATACTTCCATCATCATCCCCTGGCTGAAGGAGAACTATAATAACCCCGAGATCATCGCCGTCTCCGCCGACGTGGGCCAGGGCAGCGAGCTGGACGGCCTGGAGGAGAAGGCCATCAAGACCGGCGCCTCCAAGCTGTACATCGAGGACCTGACTGACGAGATGGTGGATGAGGTCATCATCCCCTCCATGATGATGGGGGCCAAGTATGAGGACTATCTTCTGGGCACCGCCTTCGCCCGGCCCATCATCGGCAAGCGGCTGGTGGAGATTGCCAAGAAAGAGGGGGCTGACGCCATCTGCCACGGCTGCACCGGCAAGGGCAACGATCAGGTGCGGTTTGAGCTGGCCATCAAGCGCTTTGCCCCTGAGATGAAGATCATCGCTCCCTGGCGGGAGTGGGATATCAAGGGCCGGGACGAGGAGATCGACTATGCCGAGGCCCACAACGTCCCCCTGAAGATCAGCCGGGAGACCAATTACTCCAAGGACAAGAACCTGTGGCACCTGTCCCACGAGGGCCTGGATCTGGAGGATCCCGCCAACGAGCCCCAGTATGACAAGCCCGGCTTCCTGGAGATGGGTGTGTCCCCCGCTATGGCTCCCGACGCCCCCACTTACGTCACCCTGGACTTTGAGAAGGGCTGGCCTGTGGCCATCGACGGGGAGAAGATGAAGGCCAGCGACATCATCCGCAAGCTGAACAAGCTGGGCGGAGAGAACGGTGTCGGCCTGCTGGACATCGTGGAGAACCGGCTGGTGGGCATGAAGGACCGGGGCGTGTATGAGACTCCGGGCGGCACCATCCTCTACCGGGCCCACGAGGTGCTGGAGCAGATCACCATCGACAAGGACACCAAGCACATGAAGACCAAGCTGGCGGTGGACTTCGCCGACCTGATTTATAACGGCAAGTGGTTCACCCCCCTGCGGGAGGCCCTCACCGCCTTCGCCGTGGACACCCAGAAGCACGTCACCGGCACGGTGAAGCTGAAGCTCTATAAGGGCAATATCATCACCGCCGCCATCACCTCTCCTGAGACCCTGTACTCCGAGAACCTGGTCACCTTTGAGGAGAGCGACTACGACCAGAAGGACTCCCAGGGCTTCATCAACCTGTGGGGCCTTCCCGATAAGGTGCAGGCTCTGAGAGAGCAGGGAAAGCTGTAAGAAAAGGATCTGGGAGTCCTTCTGCCCGGCAAGGCCGGGCGGCGTGAATACGCCGTACAAGCGTTTTGCGGAGCAAAACCTTGGCGCAAGGGCGAATTCATTTCGCCCGCGCAAGTACAATATATTGGGGTCCCCGCCAAAGCACAGCGAAGCGGGTTTGTCGGGGAAATCCCAGGGCTTCATC
>OLFT01001597.1_pt1 | contig 23040 bp, 8 predicted proteins | sample 1604921 | NCBI WGS metagenome assembly OLFT01 (sample SAMEA3888897, study PRJEB22519) | human gut metagenome | biome: human gut; feature: human-associated habitat; material: faeces | place: Denmark | collected 2013 | reverse complement strand
AGGACGGGATTTGCCGCCTTGCAAACGGGCGGTATTCCAAGTGCATTGAGTTTGAGGACATCAACTATCAGCTTGCGCAGCCGGACGACAAAACCGCCATTTTTGAAGCCCTTTGCGATATGTATAACTCGTTCGACGCTTCTATCAGCGTGCAGCTTTCCCTAATCAGCCGCCATGCGAACAAGGACGATTTCAAGAACAGTATCACGATTGCGCCGCAGAATGACGACTTCGACAGTATCAGAGCAGAATACACCGAAATGCTTAGGACGCAGCTTGAACGCGGAAACAACGGGCTTATCAAAACCAAGTTTCTCACCTTTACCGTTGAAGCAAAGGACATTAGATCGGCGCGGGCGCGTCTTGCCCGCATTGAAACGGACACCCTCAACCATTTTAAGGTGATCGGCGCAGCGGCGCGGGTATTGGACGGGAAACAGCGTCTTGAAGTGCTGCATGGGATTTTCCACCCGGACGGGGAACGCTTTAACTTTGCGTGGGAATGGCTACCCGCAAGCGGTCTTTCCGTCAAAGACTTTATCGCCCCGTCCTCTTTCCGTTTTGGCGACGGGCGAATGTTTCAAATGGGCGGCAAGTTTGGTGCGGTTTCCTTTTTGCAGATAGTCGCGCCGGAACTCTCCGACCGTATGCTTGCCGACTTCATGGACGCGGAAAACGGGATTATCGTCAATCTGCACATTCAGAGTATCGACCACAACGAAGCAATCAAGACAATTAAGCGCAAGATTACCGACCTTGACCGCATGAAGATTGAGGAACAAAAGAAAGCAATCCGCAGCGGTTATGACATGGATATTAGTGCGACTCGTTCCTGAACAAAGCCTTCGTGGTTGAAGGACAAAATCAGGCATTAACAAAAGAACGAAAATTTCAAATGTTAGGAGAACTAACAATCCGAGAGGTGGAATGATGGGGTAACGCCCTGAAACGCCCCCTTAATACTCCGACTGGCATTTCAACAGAAATGTGACTTGTCAGAAGCTCGGTGAAGTCGGCTGAGAGTAGCCGTATGGATTGCTGGATAAATACCAGCCTCACGAAAGCTGTCCAGAGGTGGACGGTGCTACCTATAGGCCGGAGGTCTACAAAATACCCAAGGTCAGAATGTTTGAAATATGACTGACGAAAACCGCGAATGTAAGGGTCTATACCATGACGGCATAGAAATGTGCCGGTAGCGTTAATCGCTAATCAGTGTGGTGGAGTAAAAATTGATGTTATGAAACACCATAGCACGTTACAGGCGTGTTCAAGCTGACAGGCTTAAAGCGGAGACCTAAAGGTATATGTAAAGATAGGATTGTTGGAACGAGGAAAGGCAGTAGGCTTCCACCATTAGGAAGTAAGCAGACGAATCATATAAGCTGCTGTACTACTGCTGAAAAGCAGAGGTCGAACCGATGATGTTTTCTGCGAAAAAGAGGAAAACGGAGGAATGGCCTCAAGTCAGTCAAACAGACAACTTAGCACTTAGTCGCAATTAGGATTGCGAGTATGACAAAAAGAAGTCACTCGCCGTAAAGGAGAGTGATGCCTGATGCCAAATGAGAAGAAACCAAAAACAAAATACGTGGAGTATCTCCGCCATGCTGAATACTACGATATGCAGAGTACCTTTGATGAGCTGTATGCCAGAAGTCAAGCCGGAGAAATCTTTGACGGCCTGATGGATGTGATACTTTCGAGAGAAAATATCCTATTGGCCTATCGGAACATCAAATCCAATACCGGGAGTTTTACACCGGGGACGGATAAGCTGAAAATTTCTGATATTGGTAAACTTACCGCTGACGAAGTAACAGCGAGGGTACGTAGAATCGTAAAGGGAGGTAAAAACGGCTACACCCCAAGAAGCGTGAGACGCAAAGAAATCCCTAAGCCAAACGGGAGTACCAGACCTCTGGGAATCCCTTGTATATGGGATAGATTGGTACAGCAATGTATCAAGCAAGTCATGGAGCCTATCTGCGAAGCCAGATTTAGCAATAACAGCTATGGATTCCGTCCGAATCGGTCGGTTGAAAATGCGATAGCGGCAATCTACAGGCTTATGCAGAGGTCAGGACTTTACTATGTTGTGGAGTTTGATATTAAGGGCTTCTTTGACAATGTAGACCATTCAAAGCTGATAAAACAGTTATGGTCACTTAATATTCGGGATAAAGAATTGCTCTATGTAATCCGCAGGATTCTCAAAGCACCAATCCTCATGCCGGATGGCCATATAGAACACCCAGCAAAGGGAACGCCGCAGGGCGGCATTATTTCACCACTGCTGGCAAATGTGGTTCTGAATGAACTTGACCATTGGATAGAAAGCCAGTGGCAGTGCAACCCGGTAACGGAAAACTACTCCTACAGGGAAAATGCGACGGGCTGTCCGATACAAAGCCATGCGTATCGGGCAATGCGGAATACAAGGTTGAAAGAAATGTATATCGTCAGATATGCGGATGATTTTCGGATTCTTTGCAGGACGAAAGAACAGGCAGACCGGACGCTGATTGCGGTAACGCATTGGCTGAAAGAACGCTTACGTCTTGATGTTTCGCCAGAGAAAACGAGAGTTGTTGACACCAGACGGAGCTATTCTGAATTTCTCGGATTCAAAATCAGACTGCACAAAAAGGGGAAAAAGTATGTCGTTCAATCGCACATGTGCGATAAAGCCTATAGAAAGGTCAAGGCCAACCTGACAAAGCAGGTCGGGAACATCAAATTTCCAAGAAAAGACCGTGGAGAGGCCGGAGAAGTACGGCTGTTTAACTCAATGGTTATGGGAATCCAGAATTATTATCAGTTAGCCACAGACATCAGCATTGATTGCGGTGATATTGGCAGAACTGTTAATATAGTCCTTAAAAACAGGCTGAAATCAGGAAAAACGCACCGACTAAAAGAAGAAGGTCGAGACCTTACAAAAATGGAGCTCCAAAGATATGGGAAATCGGAACAGCTAAGATATATAGCACAATCCAAAGAACCGATTTATCCGATAAGCTATGTTCAATGCACAAATCCAATGAATTTGCGGCGAAAAGTATGCGCCTACACAGCGACAGGCAGAAGTGCAATCCATGACGATTTACGGATAAACACTTCCTTACTGTTACAGCTTATGAGAGCGCCTACATACCGCCGTAGTGCAGAATATGCGGACAACCGTATTTCACTATTCTCCGCTCAATGGGGGAAATGTGCAATAACGGGAAAGGAATTTCAGTGTGTTTCAGAAATCCACTGTCACCATAAAACACCAAAGGGTAATGGTGGCAGTGACAAGTATGAAAATCTGGTATTGGTGCTTGCACCAGTACACGAACTGATACACGCAGTCAATGAGGATACTATTTGTTCTTATCTCTCCGCTCTTAAATTGGACGCTTCACAACTTATGAAGCTAAACAGACTGCGAATTCTGGCAAATCGGAAACCTATTGATTTGGAGAACCTAAATCTTACGAATAATTCTCATAATGGTATGACTAAGGAGACTAAGAAAACTGTTTGATTGATGGAACGCCGGATGCGGTGAAAGTCGCATGTCCGGTGTGAAGCGGGGGAAAAGCTGGAGATAACTTCAAAGGCTTACCTATCGCTATTACCGTCTGACCTGAATACATACGGTGGGGAAGCGAAAAGACTTCTGGAAGATTTACAGTCAAGGAATGAAAGAATGTTTCTTGTGACTGTGGTGTTTTTAAATACAGCAAAAAATAAACAGGAGCTGGAAAATGCGGTATTTCAGACGGCAGGTATTGCACAGAAATACAACTGTGTATTAAAAAGACTGGACTATCAGCAGGAGCAGGGCCTTATGAGCAGTTTGCCGCTTGGAAGAAACTGGATTCCAATCAAGCGGGCATTGACTACCACATCGACAGCTATTTTTGTTCCATTTACGACGCAGGAACTGTTTATGGGTGGGGAATCTATCTATTATGGATTAAATGCCCTGTCTAATAACTTAATCATGGCAGATCGGAAAAAGCTGAAAAATCCCAATGGTCTGATACTTGGTACTCCTGGATCTGGTAAATCCTTTGCGGCAAAAAGAGAGATTACCAATGTATTTATTGTCACAAAAGACGACATTATCATCTGTGATCCGGAGGGTGAATATTTTCCGTTAGTCCGGGCATTTAACGGGCAGGTTATCCGTATTTCTCCGACCAGTCATGATTACATCAATCCAATGGATATTAACATCAATTATGCGGATGATGACGATCCGCTATCGTTGAAATCAGATTTTATCCTTTCGCTTTGTGAACTGGTAGTAGGAGGAAAAAACGGTCTGGAACCAGTGGAAAAAACAATCATTGACCGATGTGTGCGTCTGGTATATCAGGACTATCTTTCAGAACCGGTTCCGGAGAAAATGCCAATCCTGGAAGATCTATATAATCTGCTTCGCAAACAGGAAGAGGCTGAGTCGCAGCGGCTGGCAACGGCACTGGAAATCTATGTAAATGGTTCCCTGAAGGTGTTTAATCACCGTACAAATGTAGAGTTGAACAATCGTCTGGTATGTTTCGATATTAAAGACCTTGGTAAACAGCTTAAAAAACTTGGTATGTTGATTGTTCAGGATCAGGTTTGGAACAGGGTAACAGTCAACCGTTCTGCTCATAGGTCTACCAGATATTACATTGATGAGTTCCATTTGTTGCTGAAAGAAGAACAGACAGCAGCATACAGTGTAGAAATCTGGAAAAGATTCCGTAAGTGGGGCGGTATCCCGACTGGTATCACGCAGAACGTAAAAGACCTGCTTGCTTCAAGGGAAATCGAGAATATCTTTGAAAACTCAGACTTTATCCTGATGCTCAACCAGGCATCCGGGGATCGACAGATTCTGGCAAAGCAGCTTAATATTTCAACACACCAGCTTTCCTATGTAACAAACAGTGGAGAGGGAGAAGGGCTGATTTTTTATGGAAATACAATTATTCCATTTAAGGACAGATTCGATAATACCCTTATGCTTTATGCGTTAATGTCATCGAAACCGGAAGATGTAGAGAAGCGTGAAAAACTCGGCATCAAAGGCAGAGACGATAGTTAAAGGGGTGACAGCAGAGTATGAGAAAATGGGTGGCAGGATTGTTACTTTCTATATCTGTTATATTGCTTACGATCAGTCTGTATTTCTTAATGGGATTTTTTATGCAGGAAAGACAGGATAATCAGTTACAGCAGGAACTGCAGGAGCTAATGCAGAAAAGAGAGGATGAATCGGAAGAAGATGCTTCCGGCGATTCTTTGATAGAGATAGATGCTGGAATTTTGGCATTGCATGAAGAAAATCCGGATTGTATTGGCTGGCTGACCATTGATGGAACGAGAATAGACTATCCGGTCATGTACCGGCCCGGAGATAAAAATTATTATCTGCATCGAGATTTCAACGGGGAATATTCTGCAAATGGTTGCTTATTTTTGGCAGAGGAATGTGTACCAGGAGATTCGGACAATCTGATCATATATGGACATCACATGAACAGTGGGAAGATGTTTGCTGACCTTGAGAAATATAAGGACGAAAGATTTTACGAAGAACATCCGACAATCCTGTTCCGCACGATATGGGGAAATGAACAGTATCAGATATTTGCAGCATTTACAACACCCGTTTATACAGGAAATGATTTTGATTATTACAGTTTTATCAAAGCAGGAACAGTGGATGATTATAAAAAATTTGTTGCTTCCGTTAAGGAAAAGTCGCTTTATCAGACAGGAACAACAGCAAAATACAGAGATAAGTTACTTACACTGTCTACTTGTGAGTATTCCCAGAAAAATGGGCGTATGGTACTGGTTGCAAAGAAAAATAACGGAAAGGAATAAAACGGAAAATTACCATAGATCAGGAGATGATGACCATGCAGGAGCATGAATATAAAGCAAGGGACAAGACTGTCCAGAAGATGAGCCGGGATGGACTTAGGGAAAAAAATCTCCGCAGTAAAAAGGAAAAGCGGATTACCGGGCGTGAGGCTGATGAGAAGAAAACAGCCGGACACAGGGAACAGGAGCTGGACTTTGGAAAGGTCAGAAAAACTCATACTGCAGAAGAAACAGTTGAGGGAGTGAAAGAAGGAAAACACAGACTGCAGTCCAGACACGCTTTTCTGGAACAGGAAGAAATTGCAGAAGCGGAAGAAATGGAAAACTCAGAAATGAGTGATGATAAAGCAGGCGGGGAGAAATCTCCGTCTGTTTCACGTTCCAGACTTCGGAAAGAAAGTATCCGGGGGCATCCGGAACGGAAATTTGAACGTGATTCTGAAATAACAGAACCGGACAGGCAGAACCGAAAGAAAAAGATGGTCACAGCCTATGCAGCAAAAGAGCAGAAACGCTACCATGAAAAGTCAGAAGTTGATGAAAAATCAATGGAAGACTTTCGGGAAGAGATTAAAGATAAGACGAAAAGGGAACAGACGCTAAAAGAACAGAAAAAATCAAAATCCCGTCTTTCCTTTGAAGATGAAAGTAAAGGTATGATTCCCGGTAGCGGAATGGCAAGAAAGGGAGCAACCGTTGTTTCAGAAACGGTATCTGCCTATGGTCAGAAAAAAATCAGAGAGGGTACCGATGATAATGCTGCTCTTGATGCAGCAAATCAGATGGAACTTGCGGGAGAAAGTCTTGCAAGAAAGTCAATTTACGTTCGGGAACGGTTGAAAGAAAAACGACAGAGAAATAATCGGTTAAGGGAATCTGTTCTGGAAGAAACAGAAAAATCCCGTTTGCAGTTTGGTACCAGTGTTTCCAATGAAGCAAAAAGGGCGGTTCAGAAAGAAGCAGAGCAGAAGAAACAGTCTGCATTAAAGAAATTACTGCAGAAAAAGCGTTACCAGAAGCAATATCAGGCTGCGAAACAGGGAAAAGCTGTGAAGGACGCAGTGCTTGTAAATGCACAGCGATTTACGGAAAAAGCCAAAGCTGCGGTTAAGGAGCTTGTGGCACAGAACAGAAATATCCTCCTGTCCATAGGAGTTCTGGTGCTGCTGTTTGCGTTAATGGCAACGAGCCTGTCAAGCTGTGCTGCGTTATTCCAGGGCAGTTCCAATGCTATTATTTCTACCAGTTATTCCAGTGAGGATGAGGATATTTATGCTGCGGAAAATGCTTATGTGGCATTGGAAAATGCACTGAATGAGCAGATCAATCAGATGAAAGCAAACCATTCCGACTATGATGAGTTCCAGTTTCAGATTGATGAGATCGGACACAATCCGTATCAGCTTATTTCTTATTTGACAGTCAAGTATGGCGGTTTTACCTATGCCGAGGTTGCGGATGAGATTCAGGAGATTTTCAGGGAACAGTATGGATTATATACGGATTCAACACGAGAAACCGTAACAGAAAAGAAAACAGTCAGGGTTGGAGAATCACTGGGACAGGTTGTGACCAGTGGATATTGCAACTGTCCGATTTGTTGCGGGCAGTGGAGTGGAGGCCCGACTGCAAGTGGAGCGTATCCACAGGCGAATCACACGATTGCGGTGGATGCTTCTAATCCATTTGTGCCAATGGGAACCCATGTCATTATGAATGGTGTGGAGTATGTAGTTGAGGATACCGGAAATTTTGCACAGTATGGTGTGCAGTTTGATGTATTCTACGGCGGTCATGCTTCTGCGTCAGCACATGGGCATCAGACCTGGGAAGCATACATAGCAGACAGCAATGGAAGTCAGGAAGTGGAAGTAACGACAACAAGAGAAGTGAACCGGCTGGATGTAACACTTACGAACCATAACCTGGATGCAGTTTTAAGAAACCGTATGACAGACAAGGAACAGGAGCAGTATGACGCTTACAACAAATACTATGGAAATCGTGATTATCTGTTTGACCTTAACACAATTCCGACAGGTGGGGCAGGCTTTGGATATGATATTCCGGCAGAAGCACTTTCTGATCCGCAGTTTGCCAAGATGATCCGGGAAGCGGAAAAATATCTGGGTTATCCGTATGTCTGGGGCGGTGCATCGCCATCTACCAGTTTTGATTGCTCTGGTTTTGTATGCTGGGTAATCAATAATTGCGGAAATGGATGGAACGTGGGAAGAACAACAGCGGACGGACTTCGTTCTTATTGTTCCTATGTATCTCCATCTGATGCAAAACCGGGAGATCTGATCTTTTTCCAGGGAACTTATGATACGCCGGGAGCGAGCCATGTTGGAATTTATGTAGGAAATAACATGATGATTCATTGCGGGAATCCGATTCAGTATACAAGCATTGCAAGTTCTTACTGGCAGCAACATTTTATGGCATTTGGCAGACTTCACTAGAAGGGAGTGAATGAGAGATGAATATGCGATTAAAAAAGGTTCTGGATGATATTCAGAAAACTGAAAACAAGATTCTGGAATTGCAGGAGCATGTAAGGCAACTGAGAATCCAGAAAAAGCAGATGGAAGATGCAGAAATCATTAAGGCAATCCGTTCCATGAAAATGGATAGCCGAAAGATGCTGACTTTTCTGGATGGAATTCAGAACGGAACAGTTACCATGCAGTTTGATGAAGAGGGCAATCTTTCTATGGATAGTTCTGAAACAGGTATAAAGAAAGAAGAAAATATGGATAGCGAAATGTTAACCGGACTGATAGAAGAAAGAGAGGATTTGGAAGATGAAGAATAAAGTAATGAAAAAAATTTTGATGATTATGTTGTCGTCAACAATACTGATGGGTTCTGCCAGTGTGACTGCATTTGCACAGGCAAATGAAAATGCAGAGCAGACAGAAGCAGTGGAACAGGTGATAGAAGAACAGCCGGCAGAGCAGCCTACCACAGAGGAAACACCGTTTTCCACACCGGGAAACGGACAGCTTGTGGATGATAAGGAGAATGACAGTTCCAAGCAGTTTCTGACTGTACAGACAAAGAATGGAAATACCTTTTATATGGTCATTGACCGTTCCGGTACTTCCGAGAACGTGTACATGATGTCACTGGTAGATGAAAATGATCTGGCAGAGTTCTTAGACGAAAACGAGGAAACCGAGAAAAAAGAGGAATCAGCAGTTGTTCTTCCGGAAACGACTGCAGCACCAGAACCAGAAACTACCGTACAGCCAGAAACAGAAGTGAATCCAGAATCCGGTGGTAATAAAATGTTTGGTTCTGCGATCCTGGGCGGCGGCATTGTACTGGTATTCGGTGGTTTAGCTGCTTTTGCTTTAAGTAAATTCCGAAAGAAAAAAGAGGACGGTATTGTAGAGGAAGGCCTGGAATTTGCTGATGACAGTTACATCAATGAAGATGAAGAAAATGCGGAAGATCAGCAGAAATAACAAAAAAGCATAAGGTATGGAGAAAGGGCAGTTCTTTATGGACTGCCTTTTTGACAGGAACAGGAGGAAAACATGGCGAAATTTTTAGTGATTGCAGAGAAACCGAGCGTGGCACAAAGCCTTGCAAAAAATTTATCTGCTTATCAGAGAAAGGACGGGTATCTGGAGGGGAACAGTTGCATTGTCAGTTGGTGTCTGGGACACCTGGCAGAATATGCACCACCGGAAATTTATAATGAAAAATATGCAAAATGGCAGTTTGAGGATTTGCCGATCATTCCGGAAGTATGGAAAGTTCAGGTATCAGAAGATAAAAAGAAGCAGTTTGATGTGCTATGCGGCTTAATGAACCGGGCAGATGTAGCATATCTGGTCAATGGCTGTGATGCCGGAAGAGAAGGAGAACTGATTTTTAAAAGAGTTTATGATTTGGCAGGCTGTCAGAAACCAGTGAAGCGTCTGTGGATCAGTTCAATGGAAGATGAAGCCATTCAGAAAGGATTTCAGTCCCTAACTGACGGGAGAGAATATGCAGGGCTTTGTAATGCTGCGGTATGCAGGGCACAGGCGGATTGGTTGATTGGAATGAACGCAACGAGAGCCTACACAACCAGATATTTTAAACGTCTGGTAGTTGGCAGAGTGCAGACACCAACGCTTGCTATGCTGACGGAAAGAAAAGAGAAAATTGAGCATTTCAAGAAAGAAGCCTATTATAAGGTTTCTCTGTCAGATGGGAAACTTATGGTAACATCAGAGAGTATCCCGTTAGAAATGGAAGCGGAAGAATTAAGAAAACTTTGTGATGGGACAGAAGCACTGGTCACAAGGGTAAAAAGAGAGCAGAAAAAGACTTTCCCACCAAAACTTTATGATCTGACCGGTCTGCAGAGGGAAGCAAATCGTTTTTTTGGATACACTGCCCAGAAGACATTGGATATGCTGCAGGAGCTGTACGAAGAAAAGATGGTTACCTATCCGAGAACAGACAGTCAGTATGTAACCGAAGATATGAAAGAAACGGTAAAAATGCTTGCCGAAGGCATGACAGATTTTCTTCCGTTTCTGGAATCTGGACAGACTAGAGGTAACATAGATCGTGTGGTTAATAATGCAAAGGTATCTGATCATCATGCAATACTGCCGACAAAAGAAGCAATGGAAAAAGGCATGGGAGGACTTTCCAGTGGAAAGAAAAATCTGCTGATGCTGATCGGACAGCAGCTTGTTCAGGCAACAGGGGAAGAGTACCTTTATGAGCAGACAGAAATTTCCGTACAGTGCAAAGAACATGAATTTACTGCAAAGGGAAAGCTGCCTGTACAGATGGGCTTCAAAGAAGTGGAAGAAGCCTTTCGGAAATACTGTGTAAAGGATAAGAAACCTGACGAACCGGATCATAAGACAGAACTTCCAGAAGGATATGAGGAAGGAATGACTCTTGCCTCTGTGAAGGCAGAGAAGAGTACACATTATACTTCCCCGCCGAAGATGTTTACCGAAGATACCCTGCTTGCTGCGATGGAAACAGCGGGGAATAAGGAATTTGATTCTGAAACAGAGAAAAAAGGACTTGGGACACCGGCAACCAGAGCGAATATCATTGAGAAGCTGGTATCTTCCGGTTATGCAGAACGTAAAGGAAAACAGCTTCTTCCTACCGTAGCAGGATGTGAGCTGATTCATGTAATGCCGGAGAATCTGAAATCTGCAGGCCTGACAGCAGAATGGGAGAATCAGCTTCTGATGATGGAAAAGGGGGAAATCCAGGAAGATGAATTTATGAATGGGATTGTATCCATGATTAATGAGATTCTTTCTATGTGCAGGGCAATTTCGGAAGAAGAACGGAACCGTTTTCAGATTGCAAAGGAAGTAATCGGGAAATGCCCGGTATGCGGTTCTGATGTATATGAGGGTAAGACCAATTATTACTGCTCTGACAGAAGCTGTCAGTTTGCTCTGTGGAAGTCGAACCGCTTTCTGGAAAGTATGAAAAAGTCGATGGATAAAAAGATGGCGGTGGAGCTTCTGAAAAATGGACGTACCCATGTGAAAGGACTGTATTCCAAGAAAAAAGACAGCAAATTTGATGCCGATCTGGTATTAGGGTTAGAAGATGGAAAAGCCAGATTCAGTCTGGAATTTCCTAAAAAGAAGAAATAAGGCACAGACGGAAGGAGGAATGAGTTATGGCTCATTTAGATGAGATACGGGGACTTGCGGAGTATCATGCAACCCGTATCAGCAGTTCACCAAGGGACTGGATGAATTATCTGGATACTGCAGCCAGACTGTATCGGTATCCATTTATGGATCAGCTTTTGATCCACGCGCAGCGTCCAAAAGCAACTGCCTGTGCTTCGCTGGAATTATGGAATGAAAAAATGCTGCGGTGGGTAAACCGAGGAGCAAAGGGAATTGCTCTTTTGGATGAAACCATGCAGAAAACAAGACTCCGATATGTATTTGATATTCAGGATACTCATAAGGTAAAAGGTGGAAGAACCCCTTACCTGTGGCGGTTGCAGGAGAAGCAACAGGAGGAGTTATTAAACCATTTAGAAGAAGTTTATGGACTGGAAGCTAAAGATACAGGAAGTCTTTCTGATGCACTGATGGCAACAGCAAAGTATATGGTAGAAGAAAATCTGGATGAATACCTGGATGGCTTGACATATGTGATGGAAGGAACGTACCTGGAGGAGCTGGAAGAAGATACCATACGCAGTGAATTTCGCAGTCTGTTGACAGACAGCATTTATTATACGCTGGCTTCCAGATGCGGACTTGATCCGTTGGAACGGCAGGAAGAAATGGACTTCGTACATATCACAGACTATAACAGTTTATCAGTGCTGACATTTATTGGAAATGCGACGAGCATGGCCAGTGAGTCTGTGCTAGTGGATATTGGAAGATTTGTACACCGTATTTCATTAGAAGAAATGAAAAAGGGTATTGAAAATTCTGAGGAAAGGAATTATAATAAATTCAACACGTTAATTCGTGAAAGCGAGGAAAACAACAACAGAATCATAGAAAACGAATATTCACAGGAAGATGAAGGAGGAAATGAGCATGGAACTGACATATCATCGCAAAGGGGATTATCTGTTTCCGAATCTGACAATCCAGGAGACAGAGGTACAGATTGGGAAATACGGAATGCTGCGGAGGACATTTCTGAAGGAACACAAGAACAGCCTGTATCAGAGCCTGTTACTGACCGGGAAACTGAACAGCCATCTGGAAGAGATCGAGAAAACAGCACAGAAGAGATTGGAAGTACAGATGGCGAAACTGTTGGAAAAGAATCCGGCACCATCGAAAGAGGAGAACCCGATGGCGTGGACAGCACATATGAACAGTCTGACGGCAACAGCGGAAGAGAGCATCTTGACGGAATTGGTGTACAGCTAATTGAAGACACAAGTGAAGATCAGTTAAGTAAAGCAGAGGAAGAAATTGCCTCTGCTTTATCTTTGCCCGAACTTCCATCTGTAAATGAACAGAAAAGAGAAATCGAAAACAGAATAGCTGCCCTCTATGCCGGGGAGATTGCCATTCCAAGTGAGGTGGTCGATGAGGTTTTAAGAACCGGAGGAAACCGAAGCAAGAGCCAGCTTCGTATTATCTATAATTTTATGAGTGAACAGACACCGGAAGAATATACAGAGTTTGTGAAGCGGGAGTATGGGACTGGTGGAAAGGGCTTTGAAATCAATGGCATGGAATATTCTGTCTGGTTTGACGAAACGGGATTGCAGATTGCAGTAGGGCATACGGTTACCGATCAGATTCTGGATAAGGCGTTTTTATCCTGGGAAGATGTGAGTGGTCGTATCCATCAGCTTTTGAAGCAAGGCGAGTATGCACCACAGTCTGTACTTGATGTTGCAAGGGAGAATGCGATAAAGGAACATGCCCAGGCACTTGCCTATATGAAAGCGGATATGGCAGAGGGTGTAGCAGAACTTGTCTTTGATGAAGAGGATTTACCACATCTTCACAGTATTTATCCGGAAATTACTGATTATCTGGAAGAGAAACTAACAGATCCGGAGTGGCTGGCAGATCTGAACGAGCGTCTGGAAGGACTGGCAATGGCTTATGAGGAAGATAAAAGCATTATGCGGTTCCGCACCTATAATCCAATCAGAATATCCGGTCAGTTTCAGAAATTTGCAGCAGAAGTAATTCCATACAATGCCAGAGATGAATTCGCATGGCAGGAACATAAGGTATTTATTACTCAAGATGAAATAGATGCTTTTCTTGCCGGTGGCGGTCCGTATTCGGATGGAAGGCTTTCTACCTATTCTTTTTATCTTCTGAATGGAGATGATAAGGCAAGGACAGATTTTATCAAGGAAAAATATGGGATAGGCGGTCAGAGCCATGCTTTATGTGGAGCAGACAATTCACATGCAGATTATGATGGGAAAGGTTTGAAGCTGGAGAGAGGGGACTATGGGAATCCAGATACTTCGGTGTTGCTGCCCTGGGCAAAAGTTGCAAAAAGAATCGGCTATCTGATTGATAACCAGCAGTTCTTACGTTCCGCAGATTATTCCCGTATGCCGGAATATGAGAGGGAACGGATTGCAGGAAAAGTGATCAGTTTTTATGCAAGGCTGCCAGAAGAAATCGAGCGTCCGTTCAAGCAGGATTTCTTTAATGAAGAAGCAAGAAAAGAACTTCCTGTTATGCTGAATGATTCGGAGCAGTCGCAGAAATTGTTACAGGCGATGGACGATGCACTGGCAATGCTGCCATTGGATTTTGAATCAGTGAATGAAACTTATGAGAAGAAATTACAGCTATTGACGGAAGTACATCAGTATGTGGAAGGCAGCTATACGATTTTCCCAGCACAGGAAGTACCAGATCAGGCAGATGGCTTAGATGGATACCAGATGTCTTTATTTGATATTGTGAGTGCCTCCGAACCAGAAGAAAATACAGAAGAACCAGAAGTGGAAGAATCGTCTGCAGAAATGGAGGAGGTACAAAAAGGGGAACCAGAATCTGAGCCAGAAGATGTAGTTGTACAGGAACAGTGGAACGAGAATGTATTTGAATATCAGGGGTATCATTTTGAACCAGTGGGGATTCTTCCACAAGGTCTGGAAGGGAAAGAACTGGTAAACCAGACAAGAGGAAATACAGAATTGCATTTGACTACCTACGAGCGAGAAGATGATATTTTATATTCCTATGCAGGATTCTACGAAGCAAGTGGTTCATCAAAAGCTGATATTTTCCGGTGTATGGAAACCGGACGAAATTATATTCCAGGGGAGAATGAACTGTTTGGCTATGAGGGAGAATTTTTACCATATCTGCAGAATGAACAGGTGCAGGAACAGGAACCTCATAATTTCCATATTACGGACGATGACCTTGGCTCTGGCGGTCTGAAAGCAAAGTTTAAAGCAAATATGGAAGCTATCCGGCTGCTGAAAGAACTGGAACAGGAGCAGAGATTGGCAACACCGGAAGAACAGGAAGTGTTGTCAAGATATGTTGGATGGGGCGGTATTCCACAGGCTTTTGAAGAAAGAAACAGTGCCTGGGCAGCGGAATATACGCAGTTAAAAGGAGTCCTCACACCAGAAGAATACAGTGCAGCAAGGGCATCAACGCTGAATGCCTTTTATACTTCTCCGACAGTCATCAAGGCTATGTATGAAGCACTTGGAAATATGGGACTGAAACAGGGAAATATCCTGGAACCGTCCTGTGGAGTAGGAAACTTTATGGGACTTTTACCGGAAAGTATGAGTGCTGCAAGTATGTATGGCGTAGAACTTGATCCGGTTTCCGGGCAGATTGCAAAACAGCTTTACCAGAAGAACAGGATTGCAGTACAAGGATTTGAGGAAACCAGTTACCCGGACAGCTTTTTTGACTGCGTGATTGGAAATGTACCGTTTGGGGCATATCAGGTCAGTGACCGCAAATATGACAGATACCATTTTATGATCCATGATTATTTTATTGCAAAATCCTTAGATCTGGTACGTCCGGGTGGAGTGGTGGCAGTTGTCACATCAAGCGGTACGATGGATAAGCAGAATCCGGAAGTCCGACAGTATTTCGCAAACCGGGCAGATCTGCTTGGGGCGATCCGTTTACCGAACAATGCTTTCCAGAGAAATGCCAATACCAGTGTGGTTGCGGATATTCTGTTTTTCCAGAAAAGGGACAGGGCTGCGATCACAGAACCAGACTGGGTACAGTTAAAAACCACACCAGAAGGTTATACAGTCAATTCCTATTTTGCTAATCATCCGGAAATGGTGCTTGGAGATTTCACAACAGAAAGTACCCAGTACGGAAAACAGGAAGTAACAGTAAAGGCAAAAGCGGAAGCAGATCTGGCAGAGCAGTTAAAGGAAGCGGTAAAGCATATCCAGGGAACCATCACAGAGCAGGAGATTTCAGATACGGAACTGGAAGAACAGGTAGTATCCATACCGGCAAATCCGGATATTAAGAATTTCAGCTTTGCACTTGTCGGAGAGGACATTTATTACAGGGAAAATTCTGTTATGAATAAGATGGAACTTCCCGTTGTGACAGGCGAGCGTGTCAGAGGTATGGTTGCTATCCGGGATGCAACAAACAGGCTTCTGGAACGGCAGTTGGAAGAATGCAGTGATGAAGAGGTCGCCAGCTTACAGGCTGAATTGAACCGGGTTTATGACAGCTTTACTGCCAAGTATGGACTACTCAGCAGCAATGCAAATAAAAGGGCGTTCAGCATGGACAGCAGCTATTGCCTTTTGACTTCCCTTGAATTTCTGGACGAAAAGGGCGAGTTGAAGCGGAAAGCAGACATATTTACGAAAAGGACGATCCGCAGGGCAGAGCCGGTAACATCGGTAGACACTGCAAGTGAGGCACTGGCGGTATCTATCGGGGAAAAGGCAAAAGTGGATATTCCTTATATGATGGAGCTTACCGGGAAAACAGAGGAAGAGGTCACAGAGGAGCTTACGGGTGTTATCTTCAAGAATCCGCTTACGGATAAATGGGAGCCATCCGACGAGTATCTTTCCGGGAATGTCAGGGAGAAGCTGAACATTGCAAAGCAGTTTGCAGAGAACCACCCGGAATATATGGTCAATGTACAGGCACTGGAACGGGTACAGCCGAAAGATCTGGACGCTTCCGAGATTGAAGCAAGGCTTGGTGCAACATGGATTTCGCCGGACTATATTACAGAGTTCATGGTAGAAACATTCCATACACCACGACAGCATATCAATTATGAGCGTATCAAAGTACAGTATGCGGAAGTGACCGGACAATGGAACGTAAAAGGAAAGAACGTGGACAGCAGCAATAACCCGCTTTCCACCGCAACTTACGGAACACAAAGGGCAAATGCTTACAGGTTGTTGGAGGATGCACTGAATCTGCGTGACACAAAAATCTATGACACAATACATGATGCGGATGGGGAACACCGGGTACTGAACCGGAAAGAAACCACCCTGGCACAGCAGAAGCAGGAACTGATCCGGGAAGAGTTTAAAGAGTGGATTTTTAAGGATATGAGCCGACGGGAAACACTCTGCAAAATTTATAATGAACGGTTTAACAGCATCCGGCCAAGGGAATATGATGGCAGTCACATTCAGTTTGTCGGAATGAATCCGGAAATTAAGCTGATGGAGCATCAGAAAAATGCGGTGGCACATATCCTTTATGGAAATAATACCCTGCTTGCACACTGTGTAGGTGCAGGCAAGACGTTCCAGATGATCGCAGCCGGTATGGAGAGCAAGCGTCTGGGACTGGCACAAAAGAGTCTTTATGTGGTTCCGAACCATTTGCTGGAACAGTGGGGAAGCGATTTCTTACGCTTATATCCGGGAGCAAATATTCTGGTGGCAACGAAGAAAGACTTTGAACCGGCAAACAGAAAACGGTTCTGTTCCAGAATCGCAACAGGGGATTATGATGCGGTCATTATCGGACACAGCCAGTTTGAGAAAATCCCGCTTTCCAGGGAAAGGCAGATTTCATTGTTGGAAGATCAGATCGCAGATATTACCTATTCTATTGAAGCAGCAAAAGAGGAAGCGGGACAGCAGTATACGATCAAGCAGATGGAAAAGACAAAGAAAACCCTGAAAGCAAAACTGGAAAAACTGAATGACCAGACACGAAAGGATGATGTGGTGACTTTTGAGCAATTAGGCGTGGACAGGCTGTTTGTGGACGAGTCACATTTTTACAAGAACCTTTTTTTATACACAAAAATGCGGAATGTGGCAGGCATTTCACAGACCGATGCACAGAAAAGTTCAGATATGTTTATGAAATGCAGGTACATGGATGAGATTACCGGGGGAAAGGGAATCACGTTTGCAACGGGAACACCTGTATCAAACAGTATGACTGAATTATACACCATTATGAGATACCTCCAGTATGATACTTTAATGAATATGGGAATGGGACATTTTGATTCGTGGGCAGCAACTTTTGGAGAAACAGTTACGGCAATCGAATTGTCACCGGAAGGGACGGGCTATCGTGCAAAAACACGATTTGCCCGTTTCTTTAATCTTCCAGAACTGATTTCCATATTTAAAGAAGCTGCGGATATTCAGACTGCAGATATGCTGAATCTTCCTGTACCGGAAGCAGAATATATCAATGAAGTATTAAAGCCGAGTGAGGAACAGAAAGAAATGGTGGAAGCCTTTTCGGAACGTGCAGAACAGGTCAGGGGCGGTGCAGTAGATCCAAGGGTAGATAACATGCTCAAGATTACCAATGACGGAAGAAAATGTGCATTAGACCAGAGGCTTTTGAATGATATGCTACCGGATGCAGGGGAAAGCAAGGTAAATGCCTGTGTGGAGAATGCTTTCCAGGTATGGGAGGACGGAAAAGATACACAGGCTACCCAGTTGATCTTCTGCGACCTCAGCACACCGAAAAATGATGGAACATTCAACGTGTATGATGATGTAAGAAACAAGCTGGTGGAACGGGGAATCCCGAAAGAGGAGATCGCATTTATTCATGAATATAATACGGAAGTAAGAAAAGCGGAGCTGTTTGCAAAGGTGCGGGCAGGGCAGGTAAGAATCCTGATGGGTTCCACTCCGAAACTCGGTGCTGGTACCAACGTCCAGGACAGATTACTTGCACTGCATCATCTGGACTGCCCCTGGAAACCGTCTGATCTGGAACAGCAGGAGGGACGTATTCTCAGACAGGGAAACCAGAATGACAAGGTAAAAATCTTCCGGTATGTAACGGAAAATACGTTCGATTCGTACATGTGGCAGATTCTGGAAAACAAGCAGAAGTTTATTTCACAGATCATGACCAGTAAATCCCCGGTGCGTGCCTGTGAAGATGTAGATGATACAGCTCTGTCCTATGCAGAGATCAAAGCACTGGCAACAGGAAACGAGTACATCAAGGAAAAAATGGATCTGGATGTGCAGGTAAGTAAGCTGAAACTTCTGAAAGCAAACCACACCAGTCAGATCTATCGTCTGGAATCGGATATTGCAAAGCGGTATCCAGTACAGATTACCGCATTAAAAGAGAAGATTGCCGGTATGCGTGTGGATGCAGATGTGGTTAAAGGAATAGATTTACAGGATAATGACCACTTTGCAATGACAGTCGGTGGAAAGCTGTATACCGATAAAAAAGAAGCGGGAGTTGCACTACTTTCAGCAGCATCCGGCTTGAAGTCCGTGAAATCAGCAGGGCAGATCGGGGAATATCATGGTTTTGCACTTTCTTCAGAATATAATTTCCTGTCGAATACTTATACCATGACGATTAAGGGAAAATGTTCTTATAAGATTGAGTTCGGAAAGGATACTCTGGGCAATATCCAGAGAATTCATAATGCACTCTCTGCAATCGGGAAAAAGCTGGCAGATACCGAGCAGAATCTGGAAACGGTACAACAGCAGTTAAAGACCGCACAGGAAGAGGTGCAGAAGCCATTCCCGAAAGAAGCGGAACTGAGTGAAAAAATGGAACGTCTGGCAGAATTAAATGCCATGCTCAACATGGATGAGAAAGGGGGAGAAAATCTTCTGGCAGATGAGGGAATCGGGGAAAACCCGGAAGTAAACATGCCGGAGGAACGACAGGACAGAATTGCTGACAGTGTTCATAAAACGTCTGTTCTGGAAAGACTGAAAGAACAGAAACAGCAGGAGCAGACAAGAGAAACACAGCAGAAACCTAAAAAGAAACATGAACAGGAGTTATAAAGGGTATCCCGTCAGAGTGACCAGAGCTTTGGCGGGATTTTTCTATGGAGGATTTGATTATGGCAAACAGAGAAGAACAATTAAAGCAGATTACAGAGCAGTTGGAACAGGGTGTTGCAGAAATATTCACATCAGAAAAGTATAGCGAATATCTGAATACAATGGCAAAGTTCCATAATTACAGTTTCAATAATACTCTGCTGATCGCCATGCAGAAACCGGAAGCGACACTGGTAGCGGGGTATCAGGCATGGCAGAAGAAATTTAACCGGCAGGTAAAAAGAGGGGAAAAAGGCATCCAGATCATTGCCCCGGCTCCGTTTAAAGAGAAACAGGAGATTGAAAAAACTGATCCGGAAACAGGAGAGATTGTGATCGGGGAAGATGGACAGCCGGAAACAGAAGTAGTAGAGCGTGTCATTACAAGATTCCGGGTTACGACAGTATTTGATGTCAGTCAGACCACAGGAGAACCGATTCCAGAGTTTGAGGTATCAGAACTGGAGGGGGATGTTCTGATCTACCATGATTTTATGGAAGCACTGAAAACGGTTGCCCCGGTTCCCATCCGTTTTATTGAGATTGATGGGGAGGCGAAAGGCTTTTATCAGCTTGTCGATAAATATATCGCTGTCCAGCCTGGCATGAGTGAAGCACAGACCATGAAAACAGCGGTGCATGAAACGGCACATGCAGTATTGCATGATCGTGACCAGATGGAAGCAGAGGGCATCGTAAAAGACCAGCTTACAAGGGAAGTGGAAGCAGAAAGTGTTGCCTATGTGGTATGCAACCATTTTGGACTGGATACATCGGAGTATTCCTTTTCCTATATTGCGAGCTGGTCTTCCGGTAAAAATATGAAAGAGCTTCGTGCTTCTATGGACACCATCCGTAAGACTTCTGCTGATATGATCGGACAGATTGAGGAAAAACTCAAGGAACTTCATATCGAAAGGCCAGAGCAGGAAGTAACTGCTGTGGAGCAGACAGAAGAACTGAGTGTCATGCAGTATGCGGAGCAGACCATCAACCGTCTGGAACAGGAACGGACGATTTTCAGCAATGACCAGAGAAACCTTATCGTGAATTTTGCTTATAAGCTGGATGACAGGGAAGCAACGGAAAAACTGGCAGAGAATCTTGCAGAATCTATTCTGGATGGAAACAGGGAAGCGGTACTAAAACTGATTGGAGAAGCGGAGGAACAGATTGACAGTCTGCCGGATTCGATGATCGGTTTATCAGAATTGCATGAAGCCGGATTTTATTCAGAAAGTATGCTTCCGCTTACCAGGGAACGGGCAGTGGAACTGCACCATGAGGGAGTAACAGTTTACGGGCTGACCGGAGCAGTGAGTGGTCAGGAACAGTCACAGAGGGTTATGAATCTGGAACTGGATATTTTACAGCATGACGGGTTATTCGGAGTGACGAAATTTGAATGGGAAAATTACCGGAGAAGTCAGGAAACGGTTATGACACCGGAAGAAAAAGCAAAAATCAAAGAAACACTTCTTTTAGAAAGTGATGGAAACCGCTATGGAATTTACCAGATCAACAGCGGACAGGAAGAAAGAGGGTACCAATTTTTAAGTCTGGAAGCGGCAAAAGAAATGGGATTTACCGTAGATGGCAAAGACTATCAGATGGTTTACAGTGAAAGACTGAGAGATGCTACGACACTGGACAATCTTTTTGAGCGTTTTAATATAGAACGACCAAACGATTTTACCGGGCATTCCATGTCAGTCAGTGATGTGATCATTATGAACCGGGGCGGCAGATTAACCGCATACTATGTGGATTCCTTTGGTTTTACAGAACTGCCGGACTTTGTGGCACAGAGAGCTGAGATGTTAAATGCCAATCCGGTAAAAGCATATCCGGAAGTTTATATGGGAACTTTGGAAAAGGCTATGCAGGAGAGAAATGTAGATGCTTACCTGGATTCCAGAAAACTGAATATTGACTGTAAAAATGCAATCGAACAGGCAATCACAGAAAACTTTGATGGCATGAGTCTGAACCCGGATACTGCGATAGATGTGATCGGAAAATATGGAGAAGAACGTGTTGCCTTTGTTCTGGCAAACACATTAAAGCAACTTTCTTATGATGGAAGATTTTCTGATGGCAATAAACGGTGGGCAGATGGCATTGATATTCCGGAAAATATCAGCAGAGGAATAAATCTGAACAGGGACTATATTGTGGGCAGCCATCCTGCAGTCCTGAATGGATTTATTGATATGGCAAGAAAAGAAATCCGTACCCGGAAACTGGAAGAGGTGCTTGGTGTGAAAAATCAGCATATCACTGAAACTACAAGAGAGTATGAAGCAGACGGACATACAGGCACCTGGTATGCGATGGATATGAAAACGTATCATGGGGAGCGATTCTTCCAGATGAGGAGTGAGGAATACGGTCAGGACGTGGCAGATATTATCGTATCGGAAAATGGAACACTGGTGGCAGAAGACATCTGGCATGGATTTGATGAAGGAGCCAGGGAAGCTATTTCAGAATATCTGGAAGAAAATGGTGCAACGGTATATGACCTGATGGACATTCCAGACCAGGCAACAGTCATCTTAGCAGACGGAACAGTTATGAAAATCATGGAACAGCAGTCAATCAGTACGGATACATGGGAGCCGACATTGACCGGACAGAATCAGCAGGGGGAAGAACAGAAATTCAGTTTTTTCGAGATACATAAAGTCAGAGAAAATAATGGCATTGACCTGAAAATGCCAGAAAATCATTATATTGACCAATATTATGTGATCGAAGATCTGGCAGCAAAAGGTGGAATGAAGATTGAGCGATATAAGGATCTTGGAGCTGCCCTCGGAGCATATTACTCTCTGCCAAACCATAAAATGAAAGCTCTTGGAATTGAAAATACGGCACCGCTGCGAGGCAGTCTTGATTTCATCCAGTGTAAGAATGGAATAGATACATTGATTTATGATTGCCAGGAAGTGGAATCACCGGAGTGATGTCGCCGGATGGGGTATGGATGCAGCATCGTACACCATCCAGACCCAGATTTTCAATCTGATCGGCCCAGATCTGATCGTCCGAATGAAGGCCAAAGGTTACAGCCCGGTCTTTTAAGGCGATCAGCTTGTCATCATCACCATTGATAAAGATCTTTACATCCGGGGTAGCAAAGTCAAGAAGCTCAGATTTCTCTGGTTCCTAAGAATTCCAGATGGACATCACGGATGTTAGTAAAGACGCAGTAATCCGGACGGGCAATCTTGCTCAGACGATGCATTTCACCAAAATGGTTCATGCCAAGCTCAAGTACAGCCACTTCGTGACTGGTGTCGATTTGAAATACGGTCAGCGGAAGACCGATTTCATTATTCAGATTTCCAGGAGTCTTCAGAACTGAATATTTCTGGCTCAAG
>OLFT01001594.1_pt1 | contig 23096 bp, 17 predicted proteins | sample 1604921 | NCBI WGS metagenome assembly OLFT01 (sample SAMEA3888897, study PRJEB22519) | human gut metagenome | biome: human gut; feature: human-associated habitat; material: faeces | place: Denmark | collected 2013 | reverse complement strand
TTTACGAATCCTACCCGCGACGTGAAGCACCTGTACTTTCACATCTCCTATAGTCAATTCCTGCGGAACAGTAGAAGAAGTTTTACGAATGGTTGTCCGCAGTTTGGCCACCCCCCGCAACAAATGTGCGGAAGCTCTGAAGTTCCTGTATCCGCGCTCCACAATCACTCCCGTGCCCGACATGTAGAAAGGGGGAACGGGTTGTCCGATTATTCCGTGAGGCTCATCCGCATTGGCACGTACACGCAAGGTGTAACCATCCTTCAATGTCCCTATATCAAACAGTGTAGAAACCACGTAGACACTATCACCATCATGAGTCAACTTCAATGTTCCGTCCCCTGTGGAACGGGGTCGGTACTCTATCGGATTCCCGCCGCCGTCCATAACATCCATGTAAAGCTGCTCAATCCTGTTCTCACCGGCCGTTCCATTCTCAATGCTTCGGGCAACCGGCTGTTTATCCCCGGGTATCACCAAACGGAGTTCCATCAGTTCCTTGCCGTCGGGTATCATGTTGTCCACATTGCCAAGGGCATAATTCTCTATATCTTCTACACATGAAGATAATAAGTATGCTATAAAGAAAAATGCAAATAATTTATTTATCATAGTAACCTCCATTTTATTCTTTCACACATCGTACAGAACCGCCATAAGCATCCCACGCAACACTTATAGAAAAGGAATAACCTGTAGAATCTATTAATGTATAACGCATTATACTAGGCTGTCTATATAAAGACGGAATATTCCCCGCCCAATATAATGCATTATCCAAGAAAGAATTATTTGGCATATTCCCTGTTAATAGTTCACGATAACCTGCTGCAGGATAATAAATACCCTTGAGAGAAAATCCTTTATAACGCACCAAAGGCGTAACATTTTTTTTAGCCTGTTCCCATGGAGATTCATACTCCCCATCTTTACCAACAGGCACCCTCCAACCATCCGGGCAGGGGCCAAAAATCGTTTTCTTTCCTACTTTGCTATTCCATAAGCTCAAATCATTTCTTCTATATGTTCCCTTTGCATTCGTATACCAGCTTTCTTCACTCGTATAAAAACTCATAGAGTTATGTACTGAATTAGGTATATTATTAAAGACTTCCACTGGAACTTTTGAGAAAGTTATAATTTCACCAGCAAGATTGTACAAGTCTTCATCAGATTCCGTTTTCTCCCAACCCTTTGTAGGCGGAAACAAGTCTTTCCGTCCCCACTGGTACAAAAAGCCTTTGGACTTAATCCCCCCCTCTTCATTATATTTATTGTATGTCGCTCCTAAATTCCTATCCATCCAGACAAACCCATTAAGTTCCTGTTGTCCCTCTTTCAGGTTCGGGTTATAGTCCGTACACCAAATATGCCAACTCCAATAAATTTCTCCATTCACTTTCATTGCAACTACTGCATTTCCCGCCTTATTCCCTGTCTCTACAACGATATAAGCCTTGTCACGCTTTTCCGCGTTCATCACTTTCACACTACGCTCCGTCATTACTCCTATTCCGTCCTGCCAAAGCACTTCGGCCGTAACTTCACCTTCGGGAATAGGCGTACGTTCAAATTCATCCATTTGTGCCCATGCCTTGTACACCCCGTCTGTAGGTATATGTACTCTTCCGCCGGGCGGTACAACATAACAGTTCGTTATTTGTATATCCTTCACTTCTTCCACCTGGGGTTCTAACGCTATCCACGGACACACCGTCAAGTCTATATCCAAAGAGACTGTTTTTTGCATGAACCGGCACAGTAATTGATAGACATGATTACGCTCCAGCTTTTCCAAAGGCGCTCCACCTGAATTATTCGCGTCTCCACCTAACTCTATCATATCGTATTCGTCGATACCTATTTGCAATTTACTGTCTTTGCATTCCATTTCCGGAATATAAAAAGAGTAAGCCAATACGCCTTTGTCTTTCGGGGAAGTTTCTTCAGGAATTTCTCCGACTGTCTTTCTCAACAGCATATTGATTACGGAAGATGCATAATTACCAGTCTTCTCGGGAGAAATGAACCCGGTTTTGGAAACTCCCGTCACAACCAACATCGCAGGTATCTGAACTTCCTCCCAGTTTCCCGCTTCTTTACGCATATAGACATCCACACGTGCCACCGCACGGTCTACACGCATGTTGACTGTCTGTGTCGTCCCTTCCGCCGCATCCACTCCTGCCAGTTCTCCATACATGGGCAGGCAGTAATCTTTAGTATATTCCACTACATTTACATTGGTCTTAGTTGTCAAGTAATCCGCCATTTGATACTGCACGTCCACCAGGTCGTCGGGATGGTCTACGGACTCCAATATAGCACGGGTATTCGTATCAACAGGTTCGTTTACAATGGCATATAATGTTTTCCCGGTAGCGGCTTTCACCGTAAAAACCGGAGTAGTATAAGTACCGTCGGTAGCGGTTAGCCCTTGCCAGTAATACATCTTATCCAGTGACGTGCCGTCAAAGACATAGATGCGAAGGCGGCTGATGCGGGTTTCGTTCGCGTTCAGCACTTCCGGGTCATTCGCGGCACGCGTACTGATATTCATGCTCATCCGTACTTCCCCGGGATTTACCGGTTCAATTGCCTGTTCGCTTTCCGTACAGGAAAACAAGACCAACAGCAACCATGCCCACCATATATAACCTTTATATCTCATATTCATCAATCTTTGTTTATTTATCAGAGGTCTTCACCTTTCAACCAGATAGTCCAGCCGTTAATCACAATCTTCGTGGAAAGGAAATTCAATAATTCCGGGTTATAGAAAAAGACTATCGCATACTCGCTCTGACGGTCGAGGTATTCCTGCGCCGGGATATTGTGCCCTTCCATTTTAGTAAGTAGCAGGTAAGGTATCAGGTCAATCCTCATCAGTTCCTTGCCGTCCGACTTGCGCGTAAGCGTCAGATACACCTTTTTATGTTCGAGCAGGCGCATGGTGTTCATTTCCACCACAATGCCCACATCCTCCACTTTTTCCAGATAATACGGCCGGTAACTAATCATGTCGTCATCCAGCAGGTCATTGTTCCAGTCGTAATATCCGTTGTCCGCACGGATTTCGAACAGGCAGTCATTGATATCCAGTTCTTCCCCCGGTCCGGACTTTTGCAGGATGAAGCGGAACTTATTGGTATCCTTTATCAGGGAGACCGTTTCCGTCTGTTCCTGTCTGCCGGTAAAGCTGACGGCCTGTCCCCCGCCATACCAAAGCGGGTTCAGGGCTTTATTGTGCACCAGTGACTCTTCCCGTTTCATTCTTACCGTCAATTCTTCCAGTGTCGTTTTTCCGGCAACCGGTTCCGGCATTTCAAAGTCATCGCTCATTCCCGCCCAGGCGGCTATCCGGTATTCACCGGCCGGAAGCGGCAACGGCATACGGTAGCTGCCGCCCAGAGTTTCCCCCTGCTCGCTCTTCTTTATGACAAACGTGCCATCCTTGTCGAATACAAACACGTCGACACGATTCACTTGCGATGCAAAAGCGTCGGAAAACTCCATGTTATAGTCATACCGGAAACGGACATACAGCCGGCATTCCGGCAGGGTCTCATCAATGGATGTGCAGGAAAAGAGTACAAGCAATAACAACAGGCAACTTCCATAACCCATCCGCCGGACGGCACCCTCTGTTTTCATTATCTTTCTCATAATCTATGGTTCTATTTATTTTTTCTAATTTCTATATATAGTGTGGAAAAGCGGCTTCGCGCGCTTTTCTCGGAATAATCTGCTTTGGTGGACAAGCCGCAAAACTTGTCTGTATGGCAAGACCTGGTTTTTTATCTGTTTCTTTTAAAATCAAGGTCTTGATTCACGGAAATAAGCCTCCGCCGGCTGGATAAAAACGAAAAGAAAGAAAAAAGAAGGCGCCACAAGACAAGCCTGCGCCGTATCATAACGCCTTCTTATAATTTTAATTGTTATTTTAGCCCGATATATCAGTCATTACAAATCCACTCCCTGGCTCCAGGTAGTCCATGGATTTACCGTAATTTCTACAGAGAGATATGCTTCCTTGTCATCATCGTCCTCACCCGGGTCTTTCTTGTCAGTAGAATTTGTGGTGTCAGGAATCCAAGGGGTACCCGGTTGCTTCACGCTGTTGATAGTCAGTGTGTACCAGTTGTTGCGTACGACACCGTATTTGCCAAGCGCCATCGTTGCGGTGATAGCGTCGTCATGACGGATGAGGATGTTATAGTAGCATACGCCTTTCTGGAAGTATTCCACACCTACGGTTTCACCGGCTGCCGCATCGGGTTTGGAGTATTCGCCACCGCTCTTAAGGTCGTCCAGTTCAGTGATAGTAATAGAGGCGAAATCACCACCGACAGGCTTGCCTTGTGCAGCAGCGGCTTTGGCTATACGTGCATAGAACTGGTCACAAAGAGTGATTACCTGTGTTTGTGCCGCATCGGCTGCAGTACCAGCTGCCTTTGCATCGTTATATACTGCCTGCAAATCAGCCAATGTCTTGTAAGTGGTACCCAAAAGGCGGAACCAGCTTTCGCCCACAGTAAATGAGCCAGGAGTGTAAACCGCACTTGCTACGGCAGACGTAGTCTGTGCCTGGGTTTGCGCGTCGGCAGCCATTGTGTTCTCAAGACAGTATTTGCTGTCTGCCATGGCCGAGAAGTCGGCAGGCAAAGTACCGTCGTCAGCTACTTTCAGGTAGTTGAACTGCGACACATCGAATCCTGCAAGTTCGTAGTTCGGGTCTATTCTGTAATCCGCACCTGTAGAACCTCCGGCAGGCATTACGATTTCAGAATACGGGAACATGCTCTTGTTGGTGATATTCAATGCCCAGTCACCGAATGTACAGGTCACTCCGGCAGGAACCTTGACGCCGTCCGGATTTGTTCCTAAAGAAACTTTAGCAACGACACGGTCTACATAAATCATTGAACGGTCAGCTTCGGCTGCGGCTATCGCAGCATCAACGTCAGTGATAGTCGTTCCGTCAACCACCTTCACATTGGCTGTCACCAATGCCTCGTTGGCCGGGTTTGCATTGTCGCCGGCATTAATCATCATAAAGTTGTTCTTTGACGTTCCAATCACTTCGTCAAGTGTCTGCTCCACAGCACCGTTGATGGCAGACCAGGAAGCGGAAGCCACACAGGCCGTTTTGAACTTGTCGCTCGGATTGACTACTGCCAGCACTTTGGCGGTAGCGGAAGGTACTTTGAATGCCTTTCCGTCATATCCTGACTTATTAGCACCGCCTACATTCAGGATATAGTCGGTTGTAGCCAATGTCTTTGTTTCCAGACAAACGTCCGACGCGTCAAACAACGCGAGAAGCACTTCCTTTACGTTCTGTTCGTCCGCTGTCCCATCGTTTTCTCCCGGAGCACGTGTTACCGCACTTTTAGTCATTGCCACAGCCCCCGTACTTTTAGGCATTGCCACAGACACGGACATATAAGCCTCCCTGCCGTCTACCGGCAACTGGTTTTGTCCGCCGGTTGCCATCTCTTCATCATTACTACATGCTGCCATCGCCAGTCCGACAAACAGCGTTAAAAAAGATTTGTCCAATTTCATTGTTTTAAAATTTAATGAATACTAAAATGTTAATTACTAAGTTTATGTTTCAGATTGTATTATCCAGATTGTATTATTCAGCCTTTATCTCTTCCAGACGTTTCAGGTACACCCGCATAGCGTCGTAATCTCCCGTTTCCCAAGCCACGATGGCGGCGTTGTTGTTAGCTATCCGGTCACCCGGAAAGCGGGCGGCAATCATCCGGATAATCCTGTTGTATTCGTCAGAGCCCTCACCGTAGCTGGCTGCTACCTGGTACATTTCGTTATGGTTCATTTTGTCGGGGCGCGTCTTGATTATTTCCCGTCCCTGCTCCACGGAGAACGGAACCACCGTATAGCTGACTGTATATTCCACCAGGCGCAGCTTCGGATATACCTCCTGCAGCAGGGCGTTATAGATTTTTCCGCCGTCGATAGCCTTTATCTTCGCGTCGCGCGCGTCCGGTTCGGGAGTCTGCCCGATAATGTCGAGCACTTTCTGCATATAGGAAGGACGGTATTCGCGCAGCCATGCAGCCAGCCCTTCCCAGTTCTCCGGCACCGAACGGCAGTCTATCATGCTGTCGTCCAGCTGATAGGCATGTTTCAGGTTTTGTTCCAACGCTTTCGCGCGTTGTTCGGAAAGGCGCGCGTTGGCGGCATAACTGCCTTCCGGTGACGAGTCGCCCACTATCCACTAAATATATTCAGTGAAATTCCATTTTATAGGTTATCTTTGTATATCAGTTATTTGCAGATGTTTTCATTTGGTTTGAATACTCACGAAATTTCACTGTTTTAGAAAATATTGGTACTATTTGATACCATATTTCGGGATATATTTTGTACCTTTGCATCACAGTAACCAAGATATATCGCGTATGGATTTCATCTTCATCAAATCATCCAAGGCCGGAAAGGAGGACTACGGTTCCATCTATGCCCGTGTGCGCACCGGAAAGGCGAACATGAAAGTCGTGACGGGCTTCACCATCAAGCAGCTTGAATGGGAAAAGTATCGCAGCCTGCAATACACCTCGTCAGCCCTGATGTCAAGCATCGGAATAAAGTACGGGCAGTTCGCCCAAGTCCTCGCGAGGATAAAGGCGGCATTCGAAGCGGACGGGTTCAACCCCAAGGAGGCCAAGAACATCATCGAGAGCGTGAAACACGACGTGCTCAACGGAATGATGCAGATTGTGGAGGTCAAGCCCAAAGGCAGGATGCTGTTCGAGGATTTCCTTACCTCTTATATAGAAGACATGGAAACCGGACGGCGCACCAAGAAAGGCCGTACCGTGAAAGTATCACCTGCCTATATAAAAGGTCTGCGCATTATCCAAAAACAGATTCGCAACTACCAAAAGGAAACACACCGCAAACTCGGATTGGATGACATGACGATGGAGACACGCAACAGCCTTGTCGGTTACTGGAAAGAACGAGGCTTGATGCCCAACGCCATCAACTCGTACATGACCGATGTCCGCACAGTGGCAAAGGCGGCCTATGAGGACAAGCTGACCAAATGCGATGATTTCCGTCATTCCGACTTCGTGCCGAAAAAGGAGGAGGTGGACAACATCTACCTCACGCCGGAACAGATACAGGAAATGCTCAACCTTGACCTTTCCACCAAGGAAGCTGTGAAAAAGAGACTGGAATCACTTGACATCAGCGAGGACGAGAAATTGGCACAACTTTCCAAATGCCGCATCACCCATATCAGGACACTGGAGCACGTGAGGGACATTTTCATCGTGGGCTGCCTGACCGGGCAGCGCGTTTCCGACTATTCAAGGATATGTGAGGACATGATAACGGAAATAGGCGGCACGGAGTTCATACTCATCACCCAACAGAAGACGGAGAAGAAAGTCTATATCCCCGTTGACAGGCGCGTGAGAGCCATACTTGCCAAATATGACGGCAAGCTGCCACCGGTTCATCCCAATGAAATGAACAAGCTGGTGAAGACCATCGGCCTGTTGCTCGGCTGGACACACGACTGCGGCTTTGACGAGAAGCGTCTCAACCCCAAACGGGGAAGGAGGTTCTGCGACATGCTCCTTTCCCATACAGCCCGGAGAAGTTTCGCCACCAACGCGTACAAGGCTGGCGTCCCTCTGCCTTCCATCCAAGCCATCACCGGACACAGCAGCGAGGCGCAACTGCGCCGCTACCTGAAACTGGACGCGGAGGAAAAGGCCGTCATAGCATTAAAGGACTTCAAGGGTATCATCAAAATATAAGAAGGTGCTTATGAAAAAATCAAGGTTTGACATCATTAGCGACCTGTTCAAGCTGTCCAACGTAATCAGTGGGAGCCTGAAGCTTGCGGAATCGCTTGCCGACAAGTCTTCCGGCAGTGACGAAACGGATTGCAAGGATATTTGCCGGAACATCAGATACAACTTAAAGCCCCTGTCTTTTCTTTTGGCCGGCATCAGGGAATATGTCACCGAGCACGAGGATAAGGAGTTGGCACGGAAGTTTGTCGAACTTCACGATGACACGAAAAGGCTTCACGGTATCTGCTCCAAATATGCGGACTTGAACAAGGCGGCTTTCCGCACAGGGGTGGCTTACCTGAGTATGGAAGTCATAAGTCAATACTTCTTTCCCGAAAAAGAACAGGAGCAAGTATCGCCGGAAGGTTCTGATATTTCTCCCAAATCAATGACACGTACCGAAGCCACCGACTGCATCGACACCATCCGTGCCACCATACGGAAGTGTGCAAAGGATTCAGACGGGAACAGAGGGAAAGAAATGTATGCCATGCTTGCCAAAGTGGACAAGGCGAAAATCCAAGCCGTCAAGGAGTATATTGTCAATGCCAACGACAAGGATTTGGCACAACTCTTCACGGAATATTTTACGGAAGCCGTCCACCTTTCCATGCTGCCCCAAAATGATGATGTGAAAGCGCAGTCCGCAGGAATAAAGATGTTCCATATCGCAATGACGATGGGATATGTCAAGAGGAACGTGCTGCATGAGAACGAGTCCAAGTCGGCAACATCACAAACAATACCCTCTTGTACGGAAGAAGCGTCATCCGGTTTTACCGCCACAGATACAATGCAAGGCGGCGCGTTCAGTACGACCGCGCAGGTTCCCGTTTTAAGGCTGTACCGTTTCCTTACCACTTTCACCGTACAGAGCGGCTCCGACAAAGGCAAGCCTCTATTGGACGGCAATGCCGTTTCCGACCGGGACTTCCTCCGTGCCGTCATGCGTGCCGACTATTCCATGATATACGGCAGTTGCGTGAAGGGCAAGATGCGCTGTGTCGCCATCCTGCTGTCCAAAGCATACTTCAAGGACTGGAAAGGTTACAGGGCATCCGCTGCCCGTTCCATGGGGCTGACACCCGAAAGCCTCGCCAAGTATAACGTGGAGAAAACCTTTATAGCGAAGCTCAAAGAGCTGCTTCCCATGATAAAATAGTGACATAACCCACAGGTGGCTACAATTCACCACAACCCACAGACTTCCACAAGCCGTTAAGCACCAGTTGTTTGACGGCTTTTTTCATGCGGTGTCATTTCACAGAATACCACAAATTCACAGGTTTTATTATTGCTCTACCTTTGCCGCCATGAACTTAAAATCAGAGAATTATGACAGATAAGACAGAAATGGTACTGGTATCGCGCGACGAGCTTCAACAGCTTATCGGCGCAAGCGTGAGGTGTGCGTTTGAGGAATACCGGCAGGAACGGGCACCACAGGACACGTCGGAGTATTACACCATCCGGCAACTGGCGGAGAAATGGGGTGTGAGCATAGCGACCATCTGGCGGCACGAGAAGTTAGGACACATCAAAGGACAGCGGATTGGACGGCGTGTCCTGTTTCCCAAGGAACAGATAGACCGCATCAAGAGCCTGAAAGCGACCAACAGGAAGGCTGACAAGAACTCCAAGGGATAATTTACAAGACGCACAACAAAAAACGTCAAGGCTTATGAAGAATTTGAAGCAGCTTGTTTTGCCGTGCTACAAATTGGAGATGGCAATGTCCGTGGAGGCATGGTACTTCCTGCACGGGAGCACGGACGGGATATGCAACCTTACCTATCTTCTTTCCCTTTTGTCGAAGATGACAGTATCGGAAGTACAGAGCACCAAACGGGGATTGGGCTATGCCGTCCATCCCGGACAGGTGGACAGCTCCATGCTGGTACTGGCCAAGGAATGGGGCATCTGGCGCAAGGCGGTGTCCCGCCTGTTGGAGGATTTCTCGGAACGCGGGCTAATCCGTGTTGATTCCAATCCCGTGACTTCCATCATAGACATGGTGTGCGTGAAGTCGTGGATGATAGCAGGGCGGCTCATCGAGAATCCGGCATACCGCCAGACAATCAAGGCATACGAAGGGGTACGGATTTTCCTTTTCAACGGGCAACAATTAGAGACCTTGCGCCGCAGTTCGGCAAGGAAGAAGAAAGAAAAACCGATAGAAGAAACGGCAGAGGGAACGGATGGCTTACCGTCCATGAATCTGACCGGTTCCAATCCTATTATAGAAGGTACAGGAACAGCGGAAACCGAAACGGCAGCAACAACCGAAAGCGAAGTGGAAAGCACTGTGGAAAATGCCGTTGTGGATGCCGGCAACACACCTGTTTTAGAGGATGGCAATACTCTGTCCGGCTCACAGAAATGGAAACATCCACAGGAATGAAGCGGCAGAAATGGCAAGCGACAGCGTTTTAGAAGGGATATTTTTTAGGGCTGGCAAGTTAATGTTTTCGTCCACGAAAACCACGCCACCAATGGCGACCCGGCCACACGGGAAACGGCAAGCCCGGATTACAGCCCTAAAAAACAGAACGGTTTAACGGATAAAGGAAAACGGATATGACATATCAGGAGAACAGAAACAAGGGTGGCCGCCCCAAGGCGGTGAAAGGCAAGGCGCGGACAAAAACCATATCCACACGGCTCACGCTTGCCGAATGGAAAGCGGTCATGAAACGGATAACAGATGCAGGCAAGAAGCCGTCACACTTCCTGCGCGAACTGTTGTTACATGGCAAAGTCGAGGCGGCACGGACACAGGAGGACAGGCAACAGATAAGGATGCTGGAGGGAGGATGCAACAACCTGAACCAGCTAGCGAAGATGGCGCACCAGCAGGGCTTTTCTCTTTTGAAAGGCAAAATCATGGACTTGCTGGACGAGTTCAATAAAATCATCGGGAAGATATGATGGGCGACTTGAAAAAACGGGCAAGTTTCGCCAGAGTGGTGAACTACGTGAACAACCCGAAAAAGGCAAGGCTCATCGACAGCAAGGACGTGAGGCTTGATGACAACGCCACCATCGCAAGAAGTATGCAGGGACAGGCGGACGACAAACCGGGACGCAAGCTGAAAAATCCGGTGTACCATATCTCGCTGGACTTCGCACACGAGGACACACCCAAGCTGACGGATGCCCTGATGGTCGAAATCGCCCGTGAGTATATGCGGCGCATGGGTATAACGAACACCCAGTATATCGTGTGCCGCCATACCGACAGGGAACACCAGCATCTGCATATCGTGGCCAACAGGGTGGACAATGACGGGAACACCATCAGTGACAGCAACGATAATGTGCGTAATGTAAAAGTATGCAAAGCTCTCACGAGGGAATACGGACTGTACTTCTCCAAGGGCAAGATGAACGTGAAACGTGACCGCCTGCGTGGTAAGGACAAGGTGAAATACCAAATCTATGACGCTATCAAGGCGGCATTACCCTGTTGTAACTGCTGGTCGGATTTGTGTGACATGCTGGCAAAACAGGGTATCGGGGTGAATTTCAAATACAATAGGAACGAAGGTAAAATAATCGGTGTGTCGTTCACGAAGAATGAAATCTCATTCAGCGGCTCACGGATAGACCGGAGCATGAGCTTTTATAAGTTAGACAAGCTGTTCGGAAGCCACATTGCCGAGGGCATGGAATGGCAGCCCCGTGTGCAAGAACAGCCACAACCGACTCGGCAGGATGTGGGATTCCACAACAATACGGCTGATACTTTTATAAGAGAGCCGTCACCGGCCAAAGCGGAAGCGGACGGCAACGGAAACATCCCTACTGAACCCGGTTCAAACATCGTTCAAGTGACCATCGGCACACTCATGGAGTTGTGCGTACAACCGCACCAAGCCAAGGTCTCATCCAGTGGCGGAGGTGGAGGAAACGAAAGCGGCTGGGGAGACAATGACAACGAAAAGGACAAACATAAACCAAGGAGGAGAAAAAGATGAAGGACAACAAGCAGAACTTAACCGACCTTATCGGGGCATTGGCAGTGGACATCGAGGAAATCAAGAAAAAACTGGACGCAAAGGATAGCCCGGACAAGAACGAGGCATTGAAAAGACTGGAAGCGAAGTTGGAGCCTGTTATACGGTTCTTCAATGGCAATGCACCGGAAAATGTCAATGCCATTTTCGGAAGCAAGGAAGCCATCGAGAAATACAAGCAATCAATAGGTGATGAAGCGGTAGCAAGTCTGCGGTTATACACCGAAGCCAACGAGAAGGATATGCGCAAACATGGTGTTCTCACCATCAAGGAACAGCTCAACAAAATATTGGAAAGGCTGACAAGCCACATTGAGAATGACAAACTGGCTTCGGAAAAGTCACGCCAAAAGCAAAGTTCCATATCGGAACTATGGCAGATAATCCGCCCGGACAAGGCAATAAGCACAATAAGGCTGTTATGGAGCAAAGTTCCCGATGGCTGGCACAAGAACCCTTACGCATGGGCTGGTATTGGTTGTATGCTCGTATTCTTTGCCCTGTTTGCCGTAAGTTGGGTACAATGGCATGAGTACCGGGAAGAAAACAGGCGGTTGAGAACGGTTGCAGACAAACACCATGTGACTACAATCATGCTTAACGAGTTGCACCCAGGACTGGCTGTGACCGTCGGAGCTTACGAGAAACTGGTGGATGTTGTCGGTGCGGATTCCACTTTAGTCATATTCAACAGGCAGGTCAAGACAGTGAGAGAAGAAGAAAAACAATCCAAACAACAAAAATAAAGTGAATGGCATCCATAAAAGTGAAATTTCGTCCTTCCACCGCAAGCGGCAGGGAGGGCAGCATCTATTATCAGGTAATCCACGGGCGCATAGTCCGCCAAGTTAAGACGGACTACCGCATATTTGACACGGAATGGGACAAGAGAACTTCCTCTGTGAAAATCCTGTCCGAAATCGGCGAAAACAGGAAACGGTATCTCCGAGAAGTGACGGAACATATCGACTGGGACACCAGACGGTTGAAAGCCATAGTCGCCCAATGCGACAGGCAGGGAGGAATTTATTCCGCTGACAGTATCATCGAGAAATTCAACAGGCAAACGGGCGAACAATCGCTGTTCCGCTTCATGCAGGGCATCATAGGACAGTTGAAGCAGCTTGGCAAAGTCCGCACATCAGAAACCTATACGGCGGCATTGGCTAGTTTTATGAAGTTCCGTGAGGGGCAGGACATACTCTTGTGCGAGATAGACGGCAACACCATGATGCTTTACGAGGCCTGGCTCAAAGGCAAGGGCATCTGCCCCAACACGGTTTCCTTTTATATGCGCATACTCCGTGCCGTTTACAACCGTGCCGTGGAAGAGGAACTGACGGAACAGAAGCATCCTTTCAAGCACGTTTACACGGGCATCGGGAAGACGGTAAAACGCGCCATCCCATTGAAGTCCATCAAGCACATTAAGGAACTTGATTTGACTCTGAAACCGCATCTGGATTATGCAAGGGATATGTTCCTCTTCTCCTTTTATACCCGTGGCATGTCATTCATTGATATGGCCTATCTGAAAAAATCGGACTTGAAGAACGGAACCATCACGTACCGGAGAAGAAAGACCGGGCAGCAGCTCACCGTCAAGTGGGAGAAGTGCATGGAAGACATCATCGCCAAGTATAGAGAGAATACGGCCACCCGTTACCTCCTGCCGATAATTACAAACCCCTGTTCCGATGAACGGACACAATACCGTAATGCCATCTGCCGCATCAATGTGGCGTTGAAGGAAGTTGTCGGTCTGGCAGGATTGAACATACCGCTGACCATGCACGTTGCCCGCCATTGTTGGGCGAGCGTTGCCAAGAGCAAGAACATCCCTCTTTCTGTCATCAGCGAGGGCATGGGACATGATTCGGAAGAGACTACGCGCATCTATCTCGCATCGCTTGACACAAGCGTGGTGGACAAGGCAAACAGCCTTATCCTGAAAGATTTTTGACCGGATATTTATGGTGAAATGTGTTGAGCGAAAAGACGAATCTCTTGATAAGAGATATATTTCAAAGGAACGGGCTCTAATAATCAGTGTTATACTGGCAAAATCTGACGCATTTGCAAAACAGATTCTCACAAAATACCTCTCATATATCATTATAAATGAGGAATGAACACGGTATTTGAAATATTATGCGTACCTTTGCAATATCAACTATAACTCTTATCAAGAGATGAATTTCAAGGAAATACTACATAAATTTCGTACCGAATCATTCACAGAAAAGGAAAAAGGTACAAAGTTCGAGCGACTGATGCGCTCATGGTTATTAACAGACCCACGCTACAATGAGCTTGAATCGGTCTGGCTATGGGAAGATTTTCCGGGGCGAAACGATTTTGGAGGTAATGACACAGGTATCGACCTTGTGGCCAAAACTGAATTGGGTGACTATTGGGCTATCCAGTGTAAATGCTATGCTGAGAATACAATCATAGATAAACCTGCTGTAGATTCATTTCTCGCCACTTCCAGCCGCACGTTCACAAACGAGGTAACATTCCAAACAGTCCGTTTTTCAAATCGTATTTGGATTTCAACCACAAACCATTGGGGAACTAATGCAGAAGAGGCTATCCGAAACCAGGAACCGCCTGTTACGCGCATCGGTATGGCAGACCTTGATTCATCTCCTGTGGACTGGCAAAAGCTGATGGACGGTCTAACCGGAAATTCTGCACTGGTGGAGGGCAAGAAGCCTCGTGAACACCAATTGAATGCCATATCAAAAGCATACGTTCATTATATGGCAGATGGCAACGAGAGGGGCAAGCTCATTATGGCTTGCGGTACAGGTAAAACCTACACTTCGCTGCTCATTGCAGAACAGTTGTTTGACAACAAAGGCTTGGTGCTGTTCATGGTTCCGTCCATCGCCTTGTTGGGGCAGTCGCTCAACGCATGGTCGGCAGATGCGAAGAAGCCCATTAAGGCTGTCTGCATCTGTTCCGATTCCAAAGCCTCACGCAAAACCACCAAGGGATCTGACGATACGGACGACAGCGTGGTTGACCTTGCCGTACCAGCATCCACCAATCCACAATCCATTGCATCCCAATTAAAGAAATATCGGGATCATGACGGCTTGGTAGTCGTGTTCTCCACCTACCAATCCATAGATGCCGTTTCTGCAGCTCAACAGGAGATTTTATCCGAGACAAACGGAGAATACGGCGTGTTTGATTTCATTATTTGTGACGAGGCACACCGCACTACCGGCGTAAAAATAGCCGATAAGGATGAGAGCAACTTTATCAAGATACATTCCAATGAGAATGTACAAGGTCGGAAACGCCTTTATATGACTGCCACACCGCGTTTGTATGGGGAATCTGCCAAGATAAAGGCATCGGAAAAGGATTGCATTCTCTGCTCGATGGATGATAAAGCCATTTATGGAGAGGAATTTTATCGTGTGAATTTCTCATACGCCGTTCAAAATGGCTTATTGACGGATTACAAGGTGCTTGTCCTTACTGTTAGCGAAGATGATGTACCTGCCAACATAAAACAAGACATCACCAATTCTACCACCGAACTGAATTTTGACGACACATCCAAGCTCATTGGGGTAATAAACGGATTGTCAAAAATGATACATGGCGACGACCATCGCACATGGGATGCCGACCCACGCATGATGCGCCGTGCCGTGGCGTTCTGTTCAGCCATAGGCAACGAAACAAAAGCCGGAACGTCAAAATATGTAGCTTCGGTGCTTCCAAGAATATCCGGGAAATACGAAGAAAATCTTGATTCAGAAAACCTTTCGCATACCGTTTCAGTAACGACACGGCATATAGATGGCTCTATGAACTCGCAGGAGCGTAATGGAATCCTGCAATGGCTGGCGGAAGAGTCGGACAATGAACGTGAATGCCGTGTTGTAACCAACGTGCGTTGTCTGTCCGAGGGTGTGGATGTGCCGTCTCTCGATGCCGTATTGTTTCTTTCTGCCCGTAATTCGCAGGTGGATGTGGTGCAGTCGGTTGGCCGCGTGATGCGTACATTTCACAAAGGGCAATCCGATGAAAAGAAGTATGGATATATCATCATCCCTATTGTAGTGCCATCCGATATTTCGGCGGAGGAAGCTCTTGACAACAACAAGACATTCGATGTGGTGTGGGCTATCTTGAACGCGCTCCGTTCACACGATGACCGTTTCAACGCAATGGTAAACAAGATAGCTCTCAACAAGCAGAAGCCGAACAAGCAGACAGACACACCGTCTGTTACCATAGGCCGACCGGGATTGGGTACAAATGACGGAGAAGCGGAAGCGCAACAAATTGAGAATGCAGAAATTGCCAGACAGTTGGAACTTCGTTTTGGTGAGATACAGGATGGTATGTATGCCAAACTGGTAGAAAAATGCGGTGACCGTCTTTATTGGGAGAATTGGGCAAAAGAGGTCGGTCTTATTGCGCACAAATTTATTGAGCGTATTTCCAAACTTATTCAGTCCGGCGTACACAAAAAGGCTTTCAATGAGTATTTAAAGGGATTACAGCGAGACCTTAATCCATCGGTAGATGCTGCCCAAGCCATTGAAATGCTGGCTCAACACATCATCACCCGACCTGTATTTGATGCTCTGTTTTCAGATTACCAGTTTGTCAATAACAACACCGTGAGCCGTTCCATGCAACGCATGATAGACCTCTTGCAAGAACAGGCTTTTGAAAAGGATACCGAGGTACTGGAAAGATTCTATCGTTCGGTAAAGACCAATGTAGGAGGAATTGACAATTTGGAAAGCAAACAGACCATTATAAAGAATCTGTACGAAAAGTTTTTCAAAGGTGCATTCCCACTTACCGTAGAGAAACTGGGCATTGTTTATACACCGGTGGAATGCGTGGACTTCATCATCCGTTCAGTGGATGACATTCTTAAAGCAGAGTTCAAGACATCTTTAACCGAACAGAATGTACATATCCTCGACCCGTTTACCGGAACCGGCACCTTCATTACTCGTTTGTTGCAATCCGGCCTTATCCGTTCTGAGGATATGGAGCGTAAGTATCAGAATGAAATCCATTGCAATGAAATTGTGTTGCTGGCCTATTATATTGCCGATGTGAATATTGAATCGGTATTCCATGACATTACCCATCGGAAAACTTACCTACCATACAGTGGTATCTGCCTGACCGATACGTTCCAGTTGGCAGAGAAGAAACACAACGAACTTTTCACGGAGTTCTTTCAAGACAATTCCAAACGAGTGAAAAAACAGATGGCAACGCATGTGAGGGTGATTGTAGGGAATCCGCCGTATTCCATTGGACAAAAATCTGCACATGATGATGCTCAAAACCTTCAATATCCAAATCTTGATAAAAGAATAGCAGATACGTATGTAAAATTTACCGAGGCTTCATTAAAGAAATCTTTGTATGATAGTTATATTAAGGCTTTTCGTTGGGCCTCTGACCGTATTTCACAGGACGAAGGCGGTGTTGTAGCATTTATTAGTAATGGTGCGTGGCTTGATAGCAGTGCAGGTTCTGGTATTCGCCGCTGCTTTGAGGAGGAATTTACCTCCATATATGTACTAAATCTTCGGGGGAATCAACGTACATCTGGCGAACTATCGCGTAAAGAAGGAGGAAAAATCTTTGGAAGCGGTTCTCGTACTCCCATTACGATTACTTTCCTTGTTAAGAATCCGGTAAAGAAAGGACAGAAAGCTGTTATTCATTATCACGATATAGGTGATTACCTTACTCGTGAACAAAAACTCAAAATGGTAAAAGACTTCCGTTCCATTTCTTCGCAGAAATTGGAATGGCAAATTATCACACCTAACGAAAAGGCAGACTGGATAAATCAAAGAGGTGGACTATATGACACTCTGATTCCATTTGTTCCTGAAAAGAAAAAGAATATAAATGCTAATTCTGTATTTTCAAATTATTCAACAGGTGTCATAACAAATCGAGAGTCATGGGTGTACAACTCAAATTTGAATACATTAACCGATAATTGTCTAAAGCTCATATCATTTTATAATTCTGAAACAAATCGCCTTATAAATGCGTTAGGACAAAATAATAATCTTGTTGCGTCACATTTTGTAGATAAAGACGAAACTAAAATAAAGTGGGATGAAGCTTTATTTAAGTATGCGCAAAAAGGTAAAGAACTACAATTTGAGCCAAAAACAATAGTGGATGCAATATACCGTCCCTATTTTAAGCAACATCTTTATTTCAATAAAGAACTTAACTGGAGTAGGTATTTGATGCCATCATTCTTTCCAAAAGGTCATGATAATATTGCAATATGTGTAAATGGAAGTGCTGGGCAAAAAGAGTTTTCTGTATCAATTACTTCTCATATTGTAGATAGGAGTTCCATTGGTGCTGGTCAATGTTTCCCTCTTTATTGGTATGAAGAAAATAAGAATCCCCAAGCTACACTTTTTGATGATGCAGAAACAGATAAATATATTCGTCGGGACGGAATAACCGACTGGATTCTGAAAGAAGTCCGTAGTCGTTTCGGAGGTTCAAAAGCCATTACTAAAGAACACATCTTTTACTATGTGTATGGACTACTTCATTCCCGGCAATATCGTGAACGATTTGTCGATGACTTGAAGAAATCTTTGCCTCGCATCCCCATTGTAGATAATGTGCAAGACTTTATGTCTTTTTATAAAGCAGGCAAAGAACTTGCCGACCTGCATCTAAATTACGAACAAAACATAAACGAGCAGGCTGTTAGACAAGATGGAGATTATCTGTTTTTCGCTGCAATGCCAATGATTGCCCATCGTACTTGTGGTGTCAGAGTAAATGGCGATATGGACATTTGGCAAAACAACTGGACAAACGAAAACTACCAATACTTTGCCGTTGATAAAATAAAGTTTGCCAAAGTTCGTGACGAAAATGGAAAGCTCGTTGCTGATAAAACACGCATTATCTATAATGACCATATTGCCATTGAGAACATTCCACTCAAAGCATACGAATATGTCGTTAATGGCAAATCCGTAATTGAATGGATAATGGAACGCTATGCCATCACCATTGATAAAGCGTCCCAAATCAAAAATGATCCAAACGACTGGTCACGAGAACATGAACAACCCCGTTATATCCTTGACCTGCTTCTGTCGGTAATTATGCTCTCTTGTCAAACAGTAGATGTGATAAATACTTTACCCATATTAAAAATTTGAACATCAAAAACAAAATAAAGTGTCGTATCATTCTAAAAATAGATTTGATACGACACTTAAAATTATTTTGGTTGACTTATATGCCACCAATTTTCGGAGTAGTCATTTCCGTTTCTATATCCTCATAATTATAGACTATTCAATCTTGTACATTCAATAAGTTTGTATGTCGTTTTAGGCTTTGCCGTAACAGGATTTGTATCTTGATATTCCATACATTTTATTTTATATTGATGGCGTTCTCCTAATGTTATACCATTGAACATATTAGATTCATCAGTTGTTCCTGTTATTCTTTTTTTATCGCAAATAAAAATCCATTTTCCTTTGTTCAAGACAGTGCCAGAAGCGAAGTAACCAACAAATTCAGTTGTTACTTCTTCCAATTCTGTATGAGTGTTTAAATAATCATAGACTCTTGAAATCGCATTTAAAGATATTGTAGAACCAGATGTACTTTTTTCTAATGTTGATTTAACCCATTTATGTTTAAATGACAACTTGTTTTTTTCCATAACCTGTAGAAAAGAACGCATACTACTTAGTGTATGTCCCTGTAACTCTTCAATCTTTTCTTTCAATTCGTCTGACGAGTCTATTGAGAAAATTTCGTCTATTTTCTGTAGGGTAGATGAAATCCTTGATGCTTCTCCAAACATATCAAATGTTTCATTTAAAATAAAATGCACATCAAAAGACGCTGCCTGTAATGCACAAGCTCTCATATTTGCTTCTGAAGCATATTGTTTGCCAAACCTTTTAATATGACAATTACGTACCATGGCTTGGTATCTATCTAAAGCATTTGTTAAAACGTTAACATCTATATTATGAGAGTTTTCAATATCACTGAATGCAATACAAGACATTATTTTACCACTTTGTAAAGAGCGTGATATGAGTTCTTCATTATCAATTGCATCATAATTACAATAGAATCCATCATCTGGCAGCATAAAAGGTTGAATCTGATTTGCAGGTAGAGGCGTAGCAATAATATCATTTGCATCTTTTACCACTACATCAAAATAGCAACCATCCTCAGGATCTTGATATATGGACAATAAATCAATGATTTGACCCTTGAATAAGTTTAAACGTTTCTCGCTAATCCTAACAGCAAGATACTTGTAACATAATTCATCATCATGCGGATATAACAGACACAAATATTTTGTGTCAAAAATATCTGTCGCTATGAAGATTTGTGGTACTTCATAGAAAACAATAACCTCTATAAAATTTAATCGAATCATATTGCTTTCGGTTGAAGGGTTATTTCTCTATATTGGATTTCTGCATTGTTTAAATCAAACAATGTAGTATGCCACCAAGTATAATGATTTGCACAATTATTACTCGGAGTTTTGAGCATCACACCATATTCAGGACTCATTGTTATTTCTGCTATGCCATGTAGGTGTTTTAAATATGGCAGCTTAGCCATAGAACGGGCATCTTCTAATGTGCAAAGTGAAGACAACCCAGAAGCTTTCCACAAATTATTCCCAAAATTTCTATTAGGATATAATTCTGAATGAGTTTTTAGGTCGTTTTCTGTCATTATTTCCTCCTTTTGTATAAGACGAAACAATGGTTCCTTATTATATGCCACTACAATATCTTCAGGAGGAGTGTTCTCGGGAAGTGTTTTAGCCCAAGATACACCATACTTATCAAGATACTCTGTCAATTTCGTTGGAGTGTACATATATCATATATTATAGTCTCAATTATACATTTGCATATTTAATTTAGCATTGAACTCCACTATTATTAAATTTTAAAGTGGCGTTTTACTGAATGTGTCTGAGGCGAATCAAGCCTACAACACTCAAATGTTTTTGCAAAATTAGCGAATTATTTTCATTGTACCGCTAAAAAAACGTTTTTAATGTGCTGATGAAAAGAAATCAGATTTTATGATGGTTAAAAGTACAGCAGAAAAATGTATGAGATAAAGTTTAAGGAAATTATCACAAAAGTGATATAGTGATACCAAAATGATACTAAATTTAAAACTGCTCTTTGATATACATTGTAAGTTACAGTAAACCAATATGTTATAAAATTACATATCTTGTAGCCCACTATCTCAATCCGGGCAATGCGATAATTATTGTCTTCACGGATGGAATCAATGGACGAATAGATTTTAGCCAGCTCGACAGGGTTGTTCATATAATCGGCAAGCAATGCCGACTGGTTCACCTTAAAATTAAGATATGCGCTGCGGGTGAAGGAACGGCGTTTCTCCTCTGCCTGTGCCACCATTATTTGCAGATTCGGGCGTTCCACCTCTTCTTTGAATAGAGGAAGTTCGGCAACGGGCGCATTACCCAGCGCTTCCCCGCAACCTGCGCATCCCTGCAGTTCACGGAATATCTCGACACGTGCCCCGGACATCCACTCCTGTGCCGGGACTGTTTCGTTATATTCCAGCAGCATATCCCGTTTCCTGTTAAAACGAATCATTTCCTGTCCCTCTCCCGCAACCGGTGCTTTGCCATACTCCTTGCCGTACAGACGTTCTTTCCGCTTGTTCATGCGATAACGGTTTCTGCCTGCAATGCAGACTGAAGGCAGGGCGAGCGTATCGCTTTCCGACCGGCTGATTATCAAGGGAGTGATTACCATCTGCCGGCGCGAGGGAAGACGCAGCGTGCTGCAATCCATACTGAATGACACTTCCACTTTGTCGTCGCTTATTTTCCGGGCAACGGTCTGTCCGATATTTATCTCCTGGGCATGGGCGGAAAATGCGCCCAGCACTCCCAAGGCCACGTATATACAGATTCTTTTCATCATTTGCCTATTTTATAATGTATATGATACTCACGGCAGCCTTTGTCGGGCCGAAGTAGTTTTTCTTCTCACTTTTCTGAACGGTGCCGCATGTGGCACAGGGATATTTGGAGTGGTCCAGCTGCGCATAACCGACTCCAAGCACAGCCTCCAGACTCCAGCGGTTGCCGAGCAGCCACTGGTAGCCGTAGGATATTCCGCCGCCCCACAAATGTCCCTGATAGCGGTGGTGCTCCATGTTATCACTCAAGAATGACATTCCGCCCACATTGTATTTGGCGTAATGTCCGTGCAGACCCAGAAAATGGCCGTTGAATTTCTCACATAGCCAGTAGCGAAGTTCCGGCTGCACGCCCCAGTGGCGCAGGCGCGTTTCATCATCAAACTTCCAGGGGTTATAATTTCCGGATAAGTCGAGAGACCATTTCTTGCCCAGGCCTATTTCCAGCCCCAGGTTCATTGTAGTAGTAGCGTCATAAAGCAAATTGGTCTTTACCGCAACCTTTTGGGCATAAGAGTTGGCCGTATTGCAAAGGAGTACTCCCAAGACACCGATTAAACATAGATATTTCTTCATGTCATCTTATTATTTATTGTTGCTTTTCTTGCATCTCTATTCCGTAATAGAGATTTCAAAAAGAATACAGACAATAAAAACCTAATTATCAATGATTTGCATTACATAAAACAACCATACAACGTTTCAGTATCATGAAATAATGAATCATGGCAGACAAAACGGAAAATAATATTCTGATATATAATTCATTAAAAACATGGATACTGAAACAATTGTGAAACAAACGGATAACTAACAGGCCAAACAATAAAAACAGTTATTGCCATGGAATCAAAACTTATGAAAAGCGAACTGCTGTACATCGAAGAACACCTGTCATGCCAAAACTACATGACAACGATTGAAACCGGATTCAAGTATCTGGAGTTCGACAAAAACACTGAATTTGAAGAAGACAATACAAGCAAGAATTATCTTCTGTTCTTCCTGAAGGGCGGTTTCACCATTACTTGCAACCAGTTCCACAACAGGCCGTTCCATGCCGGAGAGATGGTACTCATCCCCCGTTCTTCCCGGCTGAAGGGAACCGGAGAAACCGGTTCAAGCCTGCTCTCCATGTTTTTCGACATGCCCGAAAACAGTTGTGACAAGCTCATATTGCAGTCTTTATCAGGTATATGCGACCACATTGAATATGACT
>OLFT01001572.1_pt1 | contig 23277 bp, 22 predicted proteins | sample 1604921 | NCBI WGS metagenome assembly OLFT01 (sample SAMEA3888897, study PRJEB22519) | human gut metagenome | biome: human gut; feature: human-associated habitat; material: faeces | place: Denmark | collected 2013 | reverse complement strand
TTTCGGCGTACGTGCCTGACAAACATAACGACCATGCAGAATAAGCCAGTGATGGCAGTCGACCTTAAACTCGGCGGGAACCACCTTCAGCAGCTTCTCTTCCACCTGTTCGACGTTTTTCCCGGGGGCGAATTGCGTCCGGTTGCAAACGCGGAAGATATGGGTGTCCACGGCGATCGTCGGCCAGCCAAAGGCGGTATTTAGCACCACATTGGCGGTTTTGCGGCCCACGCCGGGCAACGCCTCCAGGGCCGCTCTGTCCTCCGGTACCTCGCCGTTGTGCTGCTCCAGCAGGATCCGGCAGGTTTTGATGACGTTTTCCGCTTTGCTGTTAAACAGGCCGATGGTTTTGATATAGGATTTCACGCCCTCCACCCCCAGCGCCAGCATCGCCGCAGGCGTATTGGCCACCGGGTAGAGTTTGGCTGTCGCTTTATTGACGCTCACGTCGGTCGCCTGCGCCGAGAGCAGGACGGCAATCAGCAGCTCAAACGGCGAGCTGAAGTGCAGCTCGGTGGTGGGGTGGGGATCGTTGTCCCGCAGCCTGGTAAGGATCGCCAGGCGTTTGGCTTTGTTCATATTACGCTTTCCCTGTCGCGTCAGACGGTGCGACAGCGTCGGCCTGGGCCGCCTGCGCCTTCCGCTGCTTGCTACGTTCATCGATAAGGTATTTTACCGCCAGCATCATGCCGAGGCCAATAAAGGCGCCTGGCGGCAGCATAGCCAGCAGGAAAGGAGTGTCTGTATGGAAAACCTCGATGCGCAGGACCTTTGCCCAACTGCCAAGCAGGCTGTCGGCGCCGTCAAACAGCGTGCCATTGCCGAGGATTTCGCGCAGGGAGCCCAGCACGAACATCGCGCAGGTGGCCCCCATACCGATAGAGAAGCCGTCCAGCGCCGACAGCGCCGGTCCTTTTTTGGCGGCAAAGGCTTCGGCGCGGCCCACCACGATGCAGTTGGTGACGATAAGCGGGATGAAAATCCCCAGCGACTGATACAGACCGAACGCATAGGCGTTGATCAGCATCTGCACCACGCTCACCACCGAGGCGATAATCATCACGTAGATCGGGATCCGGATCTCCGCCGGGGTCCAGCGGCGCAGGCTGGAGATGGTCAGGTTGGTCAGGGTCAACACCAGGGTCGTCGCCAGACCCAGCCCAAGGGCGTTGGTGGCGGTCGAGGTGACCGCCAGCAGGGGACACATCCCTAACAGCTGAACCAGAGCGGAGTTGTTTTTCCACAGACCCTGGACGATGACGTCTTTAACTTCGCTCATGGTTACTCTCCACAGGCGCTGAATTCAGGAAGTTGCGCAGGCAGCGTTTGTGCATACAGGCCTGCGCGCTTAACGGCATTGACCACCGCCCGGGGGGTGATGGTGGCGCCGGTGAACTGGTCAAAATCGCCGCCGTCTTTTTTGACCGCCCAGTGGCTGTCGCCCTGGCCGTGGATGACTTTCCCGGTAAAATGGGTGATCCAGTCCGACAGGCGCAGCTCGATTTTATCCCCCAGACCCGGGGTTTCATGATGCTCGGTCACGCGGGTGCCGAGGACCGTGCCGCTAAAATCGGCGGCCACCAGCAGCTGGATCGCTCCGGAATAGCCATCCGGCGCGGTGGCTTCCATGACCGCGCCGATCGGCTGGTCGTTATTTTTGGCTATCCACACTTTATGCTGGCCTTTGCCCAGCGCCGGGGCGCTGACCAGATAGCAGCTCTTGAGCAGATCGTTATTATAGCGGTCGGCAGGTAAAACCTGGTCGAATAACGCTTTCTGCTGCTGGGCCGCCTGCTGGTCGATGGTGCTTTTGGTTAACTCATTGATCGCCGCCGTTAGCCCGGTGGAGCCGGCGGCAAACAGCGCCAGCGTGACGCCGTGTTTTCGCATGGTTTTTAACATCTTCGCTCTCTCAACGGTGGCCATACGCGCGCGGACGGGTGTAGTAATCGATCAGCGGCACGGTAATATTCGCCAGCAGAACGGCAAACGCCACGCCGTCCGGGTAACCGCCGAAGCTACGAATAAGCCACACCAACAGGCCGGCGAGGGCGCCAAAGATCAGACGGCCGCGGTTGGTTGTCGAAGCCGTCACCGGGTCGGTCAGAATAAAGAAGGCGCCAAGCATGGTGGCTCCGGAGAGCAAATGCATCTGCGGCGAGGCCAGACTCTGCGGCGAGAAGATCCAGCCGAGGGTCGCGCACAGGCCAAGGCTGACGAGGAAGCTGACCGGGATATGCCAGCGGATCGCTTTCTGCCACAGCAGAAAAAGTCCGCCCGCCAGCCAGGCGATATTCACCCACTGCCAGCCCAGGCCCGCCAGAACGCCGCCGTAAACCGGCAACTGCAGTACCTGCTGGACGCTATGTCCGGCATGCAGGGAGGTTTTGAAGGTATCCAGCGGGGTTGCCTGGCTGATGCCGTCGATACCCAGCCGCAGGCTGGCCATGTCGCCTCCGGCGGCGGTATGACCGGTAAAGATCATCTGCAGCGTATCGCTGAACGCCGGGATATGGGCGGCAATCTCGTATGAAGGCAGCCAGGAGGTCATCTGCACCGGGAACGAAATCAGCAGCACGACGTAGCCGATCATCGCCGGGTTGAAGGGGTTATGGCCGAGTCCACCGTACAACTGCTTGGCGATCACTATGGCAAAGGCGGTGCCGAGCACCACCATCCACCAGGGGGCCAGCGGCGGAATACTCACCGCCAGCAGCAGGCCAGTGAGCAGGGCGGAGTTATCCCTCAGGGTGGACGCAACAGGCTGTTTGCGCAGTTTGAGAATAGCGGCTTCCATTGCCCAGGCCGTCAGAGCGGCGAGGACAATCTGCAGGACGGTGCCCCAGCCGAAAAACCATGTCTGGACCACAATGCCAGGCACGGCGGCGAGCAGCACCAGCAGCATAATGCGCGAGGTCTGCCGCTGGTTATGGGTATAGGGGGAGCTTGCGATTCTGAAAACCATTTATTCCTCGTTAACTGCCTGCTGTGTTGCTTTGCGCGCCTGAACGCGGGCGATCGCCGCGGCGACGGCCGCTTTGCGTGGGTCGTCATTGGCTGCGGTTGACGCGATTTCCGCCTGGGCGGCCTGCTGTTCGGCTTTGCGCGCTTTGGCGCGGGCGATGGCGGCTTCCACCGCGGCTTTACGCGGGTCGGCCGGCTCGGCCGCCGGGGCTTCCGCCGGCGCGGCCTGCTGTTCGGCTTTGCGCGCTTTGGCGCGGGCGATAGCAGCTTCCACGGCCGCTTTGCGTGGATCGGCAGCGTCGGTCGACGGAGTTTCCGCCGGCGCGGCCTGCTGCTGCGCTTTACGCGCCCGGGCTTCGGCCTTCCGCGCTTCGCGGGCGGCGATCGCCTCGCTGTTGTCCGGTCTGGCGCCGGCCTGAATCACGATAGGCTGCGCGGCGTCGCGCTGTTTATCACGTACCCGGGCCAGGGCGGCGTTAATCGCATCCTGATCTTTGGCGGCAGGCTGGACGGCGGCTTTTTTATGCCGCTCGGCGCGGGCCGCTTTCTCACGCTCCAGGCGCGCCTGTCGGGCCTCGAATCGCGCTTTGGCTTCCGCAGCGCGCTGCTCTTCCTGACGAATCGCCGCGATCTCGGCTTTCTCCTGACGGAAGTACTGCACCAGCGGAATATTGCTTGGGCATACCCACGCGCACGCGCCGCATTCGATGCAGTCCGCCAGATTGTGGGCGGTGGCTTTATCGTGCTGCTGGCCTTTGCTGAACCAGTAAAGCTGCTGCGGCAGCAGATCGGCCGGGCAGGCGTCGGCGCAGGCGCTGCAGCGAATGCAGCCTTTCTCTTCCTGCGGCTCGCCCATCTCGCTGGCGGAGGGCGCTAACAGACAGTTGGTGATCTTCACCACCGGGACGTCGAGCCCCGGCAGGGTAAAGCCCATCAGCGGCCCGCCCATGATCACCATCGGCTCGGCGCTGGCGCAGAAGCCGGCGTCGTTCAGCAGATGGCGCACCGGCGTGCCAAGGCGCGCCCAGACGTTGCCCGGCCGGGTTACCGCCTCGCCGGTGAGGGTGACTACGCGCTCGGTTAACGGCTCGCCGTCAATCACTGCGCGTTTCACCGCATAGGCTGTACCGACGTTCTGCATCAGCACGCCAATGTCCGAAGAGCGACCACCGTGGGGTACCTGTTTGCCGGTGAGAATTTGGGTGAGCTGCTTGGCGCCGCCGGAGGGGTATTTGGTGGGGATCACGCGCAGCGAAATGCCATGGGCGTCGCAAAGCACCGCCCGCAGCATCGAGATGGCCTGCGGCTTATTGTCTTCAATGCCGATCAGCACCTCGTCAGGCTGCAGAATATGGGCAAGGATGCGGATCCCTTCGACAATCTGCGCCGCGCAGTCCTGCATCAGACGGTCGTCCGCCGTGATATAGGGTTCGCACTCGGCGGCGTTAATGATCAGCGTTTTAATTTTATCGCCGCCGCCGCGCAGTTTACTGCCGGTGGGGAAGCCCGCGCCGCCGAGGCCGGCAACGCCAAACTGGTGGATGCGCTCAATCAGCGCTTCACGGGTGCGGGTCTGATAGTCGCTCCAGCCGTCGCGTTCGATCCAGCGGTCTTCGCCGTCGGCGTCAATGATCACGCTCATCTCCGCCAGCGCGGACGGATGGGCAGTGGTGTGCGGGGCGATAGCGGCAACGGTGCCGGAGGTGGGAGCGTGAACCGGCAGCATTCTTCCCCAACCGCGGGTCAGCGGCTGGCCGCGCAGCACCCGGTCGCCGACCTTGACGCACAGTTCGCCTTCGGCGCCGATGTGCTGCTTCAGCGGGATCACAAAGCGCTGCGGCAGGGAAACCTGGCGCAGCGGGGTGCCGTTAGACTGGGTTTTCATCTCCGGCGGGTGAATACCGCCGTTAAAATCCCAGACTTTGTCTTTTCGGAAAGCGGAAAATAGCTTAAACATGTTGTTCCACAGGAATATTTCGCACCGGGATCGTATTCAGATCCCATTTCCAGGTCTCCGGGGTCGTCGCCACCGGAACGAGTGAAATGCACTGGGTCGGGCAGGGGGCAACACACAGGTTGCAGCCGGTGCACAGGTCGCTCATCACGGTATGCATGGCGCGGGTCGCCCCGACAATGGCATCCACCGGACACGCCTGAATACATTTGGTGCAGCCGATGCAGTTCGGCTCGTCAATCACGGCGAGCATGCGGGCCGGCTCGGCTGCCTGCTCGTCGCCGTCGACGGGCTGCGGGTCGACGTTGAGCAGGGCGGCGATTTTTAACATCACCGCTTCGCCACCCGGCGCGCAGCGGTTAATTTTCTCACCCTGCACGCCCACCGCTTCCGCATAGGGGCGGCAGCCAGGGTAGCCGCACTGCCCACACTGGCTCTGCGGCAACAGTTCATCAATTTTTTCCACCACCGGGTCGTCCTGCACCGCGAAACGGCGCGACGCGTACCCCAGTATTAAGCCGAAAATCAGCCCTAACAGGCTGATGGCGATCACGGCTATCCAGACTGCGCTCATTACAACTTCACCAAACCACTAAAGCCCATAAAGGCCAGAGACATTAAACCGGCGGTAATCAGCGCGATGGCATTACCGCGGAACGGCGCGGGGACATCGGCCACCACCAGACGCTCGCGGATCGCCGCGAACAGCACCATCACCAGCGAGAAGCCGACGGCGGCGGCAAAACCGTACAGCGCCGACTGCAGGAAATTGTGGCCCAGATTGATGTTCAGCAGCGCCACCCCAAGCACCGCGCAGTTGGTGGTAATCAGTGGCAAAAAGATCCCCAGCAGGCGATAAAGCGCCGGGCTGGTTTTACGCACCACCATCTCAGTGAACTGAACCACCACGGCGATAACCAGAATAAAGGCCAGGGTACGTAAATAAACCAGATATAGCGGGATAAGGATCCAGGTATCAATCAGCCAGGCGCAAATAGAGGCCAGGGTCATCACGAAGGTGGTCGCGAGCCCCATTCCCATTGCGGTTTCCAGCTTTTTGGAAACACCCATAAACGGGCACAAGCCAAGGAACTTCACTAAAACGAAGTTATTGACAAGGACAGTACCGATAAAGAGCAGTAAATAATCAGCCATCATGCGACCTGAAACGAAAAAAAGCCGCTTATTATCGAATAAAACGATACCGGCGACAACAGGTTAAGTGTGGGGTTTTTACGGATTAACAAAGGTCCGTTTGACCCGCTGTGAACGGCGAAAATAGGGCGCCAGCAGCGCGGCGGCCAGCAGCGGAAACAGTAGCTGACGCAGAGCAAGGGCATCCGAAACGGGGGAGAAGGCAAACGCCTTTATCGCCAGCAGCAGCGTAATGAGCAGCCAGATAATATAGTGTTTCGGCACCAGCGAGCGCCGCTTGAAAAAGGCGATGGTCAGCCAGAGCGTATAAAACCACATGGCGATGGCAAACAGCAGCGAGGCGACCCACAGCGCCATGTGTCCGGTGCTCATGGCGCGCAGCAGGGCCCAGGTCTGCGGCGACATGAGGGCATTGGCAAAAAATAGCAGCGATAACGAGGCGCTCAACAGCGCCAACAGCAACCAGGCCAGCGGTGCCAACAACCAGCCGCCGATGCGCTCCGCAGATTGAGACGTCATGTTTCTCCCCTATTCAACGCCAGTATATAAAAGCAGGCCGGGAAGTATAAGCAACTGGCGTGAAGGATGACAGCCTTACTGCACGAATCGCCAAACGGATTTAGGCACCTGGCCCACATCGAACAATTTACCACCGGAAACCAGCTCTGCCCGGCGATGGTCGGCGGCGCGATACATATTAACGATCTCTTCGGTGTCAGTCAGGGAGTAGTTAAGGTGATCAAATAGTTTTTCAAGACTTTCCAGCGAACTGATTTTGCGGAATTTTAATAAATAGTCCAGAACGGTCATTTTCGTATCCATTTTATAATCGGAATAATTACGTTGAATATTATCAGCATTCACTAAACCTACTCTCAACCAACGGCGCCTTCTGCCGGGGCCGCGTGGAATAATTCAGGTTATAAAAACCCATGACAAGGAGCAAAGCCAACCTTGAAGAGCAGGGAGATGTTTAAGAATATTCTAAATCAGACCGGGCGCCGAATGGCGCCCGCAGGAGAAGATTAACGCTGTTCGCCGCGGCTGGCAATAACAGATTTGTACCAATAAAAACTCTTCTTTCGTTTGCGTGCCAGATTTTGCTGGTGGTCCACATAGACAAAGCCATATTGCTTTTGATAACCGTTGAGCCAGCTCAGCAAATCGATAAACGACCAGGGATAATAGCCGCGGACGTCCGCTCCCTGCGCCAGCGCCTTTTCCAGGGCGCCAATATGGCTGCTCAGATAGTCGATTCGCGGATCGTCGACCACCTCACCGGCAATAATCGGGTCTTTCGCCCCAAGGCCATTCTCGGTGATATAGATCGGGATATCGCCATAGCGCGCCTTGATCATCATAATGCCGTCGGTCAGCCCCTGCGGCCAGATCTCCCAGCCCCATTCGGTATAGGTGCTTTGCGGATTACGCACGAAATAGAATAACCCCTCCACGCCAGGCTCGCCGCCGGCGGGGATTTCGGGCGGCTGGGCGGATACTGTTTCCCGACGATAGTAATTCAGACCGATAAAGTCGCAGCGGTTGTCTCGCAGCAGCGCGTCGTCCTCTGGAGCAAAGCGCGGTACGCCCCACAGCGCTTGAGTCTGCGCCAGCAGGGCAGCAGGATAGGCGCCTTTTAGCACCGGATCGTACAGCCAGTGGGTATGGATGGCGTCAGCCAGGTCGGTAGCCTGCCGGTCTGCCTCGCTGTCGGTGAGTGGGGTATGCGGCTGCAGCACATTGACGAAACCAATCTCGCCCGCCACGGCCATCTCGCGAAAAGCCTTCACCGCCAGCGCATGGGCGATAAATACGTGATGACAGGCCTGGATGGCGCGCGCCGGATCGCGAACGGCCGGGGGATGCAGGCCGTTAATGTAGCCGTGGCCGATGAAGACAATGGTCTCGTTAAAGGTCGCCCACAGCTTCACCCGCGAACCAAAGCGCGCGTAGCACAGGCGGGCGTACTCGGCGAAGGCCTCGGCGGTGCTGCGTGCTTCCCAGCCGCCCTCATCCTGCAGGGCCTGCGGCAGGTCCCAGTGATAGAGGGTGATCATCGGCTCAATATTATGCGCCAGCAGTTCATCGATCAGATCGCTATAAAACTGCACGCCTGCTTCATTAACCTCGCCGCGCCCGGAGGGCAGCAGGCGGGGCCAGGAGATGGAAAAGCGATAGCTCTGCAGACCCATCTCGGCCATCAACGCCACGTCTTCGCGAAAACGGTGATAGTGATCGACGGCGATATCGCCGGTGGTCCCTTCAAAGGTGGTTCCCGGCAGGTGAGAGTAAATATCCCAGATTGACGGTCCTTTACCGTCAGCGTCGTGCCCACCTTCGACCTGATACGCTGCGGTAGCGGCACCCCATAAAAAATGTTGCGGAAAAGCGGCCATGAAAAAGCTCCCAGTCTGATGATAGAGGGAGTGTAATCAAAGCAAGGAGAGCTGTGCAACCGGTTTCTGAAACCGGTTGCACAGTTGCGAAGCAGGTCACTGTTTTACGGCGGCGCTACTTTGTCTGCACCACATCCGCTGGCGGTGGCGACTGGTAATTATCAATATGGTGCGCGATAACCAAAAGCAGTGCGGAAATCCCAAAAACAATCCAGCCAATAAGTTCTACAATACGGGTAAAAACAGTCGTCATAACACTTCAATATCCTTTGAACACAGTGGGAAATGTTACTCCATGGTCAGCAGATCACAAGGGGTATCTGTCTGATTTTGCACGCATGCGGTAAAACCGTAAGTGGAAAAATGATAAGTTTGAGTCGCGTTTTGTAAGAATATTCTCATTAACCAGATATTGACATCAGCTGAATAAGCGAGGCGATAACATGAGTGATGCGATCCGGGTGGGGCTGGTGGGCTATGGCTACGCCAGCAAAACGTTTCATGCGCCGTTAATCAGCGGCACGTCGGGCCTGGCGCTGACGACGGTCTCCAGCAGCGACGCAGCCAAAGTTCATGCCGACTGGCCTGGCGCGAAGGTGGTCAGTGCGGCGAGTGAATTGCTGGACGACCCGGAGATCGATCTGGTGGTCATCGCCACGCCGAACGACACGCACTTCCCACTGGCGAAAGCGGCGCTGGAGGCCGGGAAGCACGTGGTGGTGGATAAACCCTTTACAGTGACACTGTCACAGGCTCGCGAGCTGGAGAGCCTGGCGAAGCACTGTGGTCGGGTGCTGTCGGTATTTCACAACCGGCGCTGGGACAGTGATTTTTTAACGGTCAGAACGTTGATCAACGAAGGCCAGCTGGGAGAGGTGGGTTACTTCGAATCACATTTCGACCGTTTCCGGCCGCAGGTGCGCCAGCGCTGGCGGGAGCAGGCGGGCCCCGGGAGCGGAATTTGGTATGATCTTGGACCGCATCTGCTCGACCAGGCGGTGGCGCTGTTTGGTCTGCCGGTGAGCATCACGGTCGATCTCGCTCAGCTTCGGCCCGGCGCGCAATCCACCGACTATTTTCACGCGGTGCTGGCCTATCCCCAGCGGCGGGTGGTGCTGCACGGCACATTGCTCGCCGCCGCGGAGAGCGCGCGCTTTATCGTCCACGGCTCGCGGGCCAGCTATATCAAGTACGGTTTCGACCCGCAGGAGGAGCGGTTGAAAAATGGCGAGCGTTTGCCGCAGGAGGACTGGGGGTATGATATGCGTGACGGTACCCTCACTCGCGCCGAAGGCGACGAACGCAGCGAGGAGACGTGGCTGACGCTGCCGGGCAATTATCCCGCTTACTATGCCGCTATCCGCGATGCGCTCAACGGGGTGGGAGAAAACCCGGTCCCGGCCAGCGAGGCGATTCAGATCATGACCCTGATTGAGCTCGGTATTGAGTCGGCCCGGCACCGCGCCACGCTCAGCCTGGTGTGAAAAATAGCCCGGCAGCGCGGCTGCCGGGCCGGTAATCAGCCTTTGGCCACCCGCTGAATGAGCGCGGCTTTTTCCTGTTCGCTGAGAAACGCCTGAGTCAGTCCGTTGATCTGCGCCTGGCGGATCTGCTCCCGGCTCAGCCCCGCCGCCGGCGCCGCCACGGTGTATTCGTGGATAATGTCGACCCCCTGGACCGCCGGATCGTCAGTGTTGAGGCTCGCCAGCACGCCGTGCTCAAGGAACTGCTTCAGCGGATGCTGGGCCAGAGAGGGCACGGTGCTGGTTTGCACGTTCGAGGTGAGGCAGGACTCAATCCCGATGCGGTGCTCGGCCAGATAGTCCATCAGGGCGGGATCCTGTACCGCTTTTACCCCATGGCCGATGCGCTCGGCGCCCAGTTCACGGATGGCCTGCCAGATACTTTCCGGGCCGGCCGCTTCGCCAGCGTGGACGGTGATATGCCACCCGGCATCGCGGGCCTGGTTAAAATGACTGAGGAACAGCGCCCCCGGGAATCCCAGCTCATCGCCAGCGAGGTCGAGGGCGGTGATGCCATCGCGGTGGGCGAGCAGGGCCGCCAGCTCTTCCTGGCAGGCCGCTTCGCCAAAGGTGCGGCTCAAAATGCCGATCAGGCGGGCATCGACCTGGAAATCGCGGCACCCCTCACGTACCCCGGCGATCACTGCCTCTACCACGCCGTCGACCGGCAGCTGGTGGGTCATCGCCATATAGCGGGGGGAGAAGCGCAGCTCCACGTAGTGCAGGCCATTGCGCGCCGCGTCTTCGACGTTCTCATACGCCACGCGACGGCAGGCTTCCAGCGAGGCCAGGACTTTCACCCCCCAGTCGAGCTTGGCGAGAAAACTGACCAGATCGGGCTCCAGGCTGGTGACCTGGACGTGGGGACGCAGCGTGTCAAGGGTGGTAGCGGGAAGGGTGATGTTAAACTCGCGGCCAAGATCGAGGATGGTTTGGGCCCGGATGTTACCGTCAAGGTGGCGGTGAATGTCGGTTAATGGCAATGAGGAATCAATCATGGTCGCACTCTTTTTTTAGTTAAAGTGCACGTCATTATACAACAGATACCTAACGCTTTAAAACGATTGAAAAAAGGCAAAAGAAACAAACGCCTGCGCCAGGCCCGGCCGGCGCAGCAGAATGCGGCGCATAATCATTTACATTTATATTTTATTTGAATGTATTCATGTTACATATTAAATTCTGCTTACTTTATCGACGATGAGGCAGGGATGCGGATGTGGAAAGCGTAATCCATAATAATATTGAGGGTTTTCTGCTGTTGTTATTAAGCATGTGGCCCATTCTGTTGGTGGTATTCGTTGGCGTCGCCATCTCCTTCTATACCATGCTGTTACGCAAAACGGCGCTGGCCTGCCTGCTGTTCGCCGTCGCCATCGGCGCCGCAGGCTGGAGCTTTGCCTGACGCCAGGCCTCAGGGTTTATCCAGCAGGCTCATACTGGAGGTGGCGGCGCCATCATTCAGATTGGACGGCGAATGCCAGTCGCGGCCCGCCAGGGCGCTGTCTCCCTGACCGCTGCTGGCGACGCTGTCCTGCTGCGTCGACAGCGTTGACCCTTCAAGCGCTTCCTCTGCCCCCGACTGGTCGGGCAGAGAACTGCTATACCCGCCATTGTTCGAATACGTATCCATACCGTTGACTTCATTCGGCACCGTGTCGGTGGTGGTCCCGTCATCGTTAATGCAAAATGAGCCGCCGATGCCGTTAGGCTGACAGTCCGCGGCGAAAGTCGGGCTGGCCAACGCGGTCAGCAGCAATAGCGGTAAGCTGATTTTCTTCATTTTTTATCTCCATACGCAGTGTGGCCGACAGATGTTCTCAACTATAGAGGGGAGAGCGCGGCGGCAGGTAACAAAACTGTTTAATTTTGTAATAGCTCATGGTATCCGGCGCCCGTTCGCGTGGCCCGGGCGCAGCGGCTCGGCACAATGCGGTAATCATTTGTTAATTCAACGTAAAGGTTAATGAAAATTTAAGGGAAGGCCGCTATGTTGGCAGCATCACACTTTCCATTAAGGATATTCCATGCGCGATAAATATTCCGGCCTGCAGATTGGCATCCACTGGCTGGTCTTCTTGCTGGTGGTGGTGGCCTATGCGGCGATGGAGCTGCGCGGATTTTTCCCCCGCAGCGATCGGCCGCTGATTAATATGATTCATGTTTCCTGCGGGATCGCCATTTGCGTGCTGATGGCGGCGCGTCTGCTGGTGCGGCTGAAAACGCCGACGCCGCCGATCGTGCCGAAGCCGTCGCCAATGATGACCGGTTTCGCCCATCTCGGCCATCTGGTTATTTATCTGCTGTTTATTGCCCTGCCGCTGATCGGCATGGTGATGATGTACTGGCGCGGGAATCCCTGGTACGCCTTTGGCCTGACGATGCCGTATGCCCCGCAGAGCGATTTTGAGCGGGTGGACACCCTGAAAGCGATCCATGAATGGTTAGCGAATGCCGGTTACTTCGTGATTGGCCTGCATGCCTTTGCCGCGCTGCTCCATCATTACTGGTGGAAAGATAATACCCTGCTGCGAATGATGCCCCGTAAGCGCTGAATCACTCGCTTCAACATTCAGACCCCGTCCCGCGACGGGGTTTTTTTTGCCTTTGCGGCTAATAAAATATAGTATACCCCCCTATATGATACGGAGGCGTTATCGTGCCACATTCACCTGAAGATAAAAAACGGGCCCTCAGCCGCGTACGCCGCATCCGTGGCCAGGTTGAAGCCCTTGAACGCGCGCTGGAGTCAGGCGAACCCTGTATGACTATCCTGCAGCAGATCGCCTCGATTCGCGGGGCGGCAAACGGTCTGATGGGCGAAATGGTGGAGATCCACCTGCAGGACGAGCTGGTCAGCGGCGACACCACCCCGGACCAGCGGGCCGCGAGAATGGCAGAGGTCGGTCATCTGCTACGATCTTATTTAAAATAACATCACGACGAGGAAGAGACAGTTATGAAATCACGCGCAGCAGTGGCCTTTGGCCCCGGTCAGCCGTTAAAAATCGTAGAGATTGACGTCGCGCCGCCGAAAAAAGGCGAAGTTCTGGTGAAAATCACCCATACCGGCGTGTGCCATACCGATGCCTTCACCCTTTCCGGCGACGATCCGGAAGGCGTCTTCCCGGCGGTGCTGGGCCATGAAGGCGGCGGCGTGGTCGTGGAAGTGGGCGAGGGCGTCACCAGTCTTAAGCCGGGCGATCATGTCATCCCGCTGTATACCGCCGAATGCGGCGAGTGCAAGTTCTGTAAGTCGGGTAAAACCAATCTCTGTCAGGCGGTGCGCGCCACCCAGGGCAAAGGGCTGATGCCGGACGGCACCACCCGTTTCTCGTATAACGGCGAACCGATTTATCACTACATGGGCACCAGCACCTTCAGCGAATACACGGTCTGCGCTGAGATCTCGCTGGCGAAAGTCAATCCGCAGGCGCCGCTGGATAAAGTGTGTCTGCTGGGCTGCGGCGTGACCACCGGCATCGGCGCGGTGCATAACACGGCGAAGGTTAAGCCCGGGGATACCGTCGCGGTCTTTGGCCTGGGCGGCATCGGCCTGGCGGTGATCCAGGGCGCCGTGGAGGCGCAAGCCGGGCGCATTCTGGCGGTCGATACTAACCCGGATAAGTTCACTCTCGCGAAAGAGATGGGGGCTACCGACTTTATCAACCCCAACGACTACGATAAGCCCATTCAGGATGTGATCGTTGAGCTGACCGACGGCGGGGTGGATTTCAGCTTCGAGTGCATCGGTAATGTCAATGTGATGCGCGCGGCGCTGGAATGCTGCCATAAAGGCTGGGGCGAGAGCGTCATTATCGGCGTGGCCGGCGCCGGGCAGGAGATCAAGACCCGTCCGTTCCAGCTGGTGACTGGCCGGGTGTGGCGCGGCTCCGCCTTTGGCGGCGTGAAAGGCCGTAGCCAGCTGCCGGGAATGGTGGAAGACGCGATGGCGGGTAAAATTCGCCTCGACCCGTTTATTACTCATCGCCTGCCGCTGGCGCAAATTAACGAGGCCTTTGACCTGATGCATGAAGGCAAATCGATTCGCACCGTGATCCACTTTGGCGACCAGTAATCGCTAACGCGCAAGGCGTTTCGTCAGCAGCAAAAAAGGGCCCGAATGGGCCCTTTTGCTTAGGTCAATCAGTGATGGTCAGGAAGCGCGTAGGCAATAATGTAATCCCCGCGATCCGGAGACTGACGGGCGCCGCCCGCATTGATAATGATGTATTGCTTACCGGTTTTCGGCGACACGTAGGTCATCGGGCCGGACTGACTGCCAACCGGCAGACGGGATTTCCAGATCTCCTTGCCGTCAGCGGTATCAAAGGCGCGCAGGTAGAAATCCTGGGTGCCGGCGAAGAACAGCAGCCCGGACTGCGTCGCCAGCGACGCGCCAAGGGTCGGCATACCGATCGGAATCGGCATATGCATGCGGATCCCCAGCGGCCCGGTATCCTCTACGGTGCCTACCGGCACCTGCCACACCAGTTTCCCGGTTTTCAGATCCACAGCGGACATGGTGCCGAAAGGCGGTTTCTGGCACGGAATGCCCAGCGGCGACAGGAAACGTTCGCGCATGGCGCCAAACGGCGTGCCTTCCATCGGCACGATGCCCATCTCAATGCCGCTGGCGGCTTTCGCTACCTTCTCGCGCGGCACCATATAGTTGGCGAGACCGAGACGCATATCGTTAACGAACATCAGGCTGTTGTTGGGATCCACCGAGACGCTGCCCCAGTTCATGCCGCCGAGCGAGCCCGGGAACTGCAGGGAGCGGTCTTCCCCCGGCGGGGTAAAGACCCCCTGGTGGCGCATCTCTTTGAACTGGATACGGCACAGCAGCAGGTCGATCGGCGTCGCGCCCCACATATCGGACTCGGTCAGCGTCTGGTTGCCGATCATCGGCATTCCCACCGAGTAAGGCTGCGTCGGCGAGTAGCGCTCGCCTTTGACGTTGCCCACCGGCACCGGTCGCTCTTCCACTTTCGCCACCGGCTCGCCGGTTTCGCGATTGAGCATAAAGATCATGCCCTGCTTGCTGGTCTGCACCAGCACCGGGGTGGTGCCGCCCTTGCCGTCAGGCAGATCGTACAGCAGCGGCTGAGACGGCAGGTCAAAGTCCCACAGGTCGTGGTGGGTGGTCTGGAAGTGCCAGCGTACCTGGCCGGTCGCGGCATCCACAGCGACGATAGAGGAGCTGTATTTGTCGTCCAGCGCGGTTCGTTCGCCGCCGAAGAAGTCTGGCGTAGCGTTGCCGGTCGGCAGATAGATCAGGTTCAGCTTCGCGTCGTAAGACATCGCCGACCAGACGTTCGGCGTGCCGCGCGTATAGGTCTGGCCCTCCGGCGGTACGCCGGTCAGCGCCGGATTACCCGGATCCCACGCCCAAGCCAGTTTACCGGTATGGACGTCAAACGCGCGGACCACCCCCGGCGGTTCGCCGGTAGAGTAGTTATCCGCGACGCGGCCGCCCACCACCACCACATTGCCCGCGACCAGCGGGGTGGAGGTCTGTTGATAGTAGCCCGCTTTGACTTCGCCCATTCCGACGCTGAGGTCGACAATACCGCGATCGCCGAAGCTCTCGCACAGTTTGCCGGTGTCGGCATCAATGGCGATCAGGCGGGCATCGATCGTCGGCAGGAACAGACGACGGGAGCAGGCGGCAGGCTGGGCGCCTGACGCTGGCGTCGTCTGCGCCTGGCTATCTTCGTAATAGCCTAAGCCGCGGCAGCGCTGCCAGTTAGGCGAAGAGGATTTGGAGTCATAGCGCCATTTCTCTTTGCCGCTGTCGACATCCAGCGCCAGCACTTTGCTGTATGGGGTACAGACAAAGAGGGTATCGCCAATCTGCAGCGGGGTATTCTGATCTTCCGCGCCGGAGCCATTGCTCTGCGGAATATCCCCAGTATGCGCCACCCAGGCTACCTGCAGCTGGTTGACGTTGTGCTTGTTGATTTGATCGAGAGCGGCGAAGCGGTCGCCGTGGGTGGTGTTGCCCCAGTGCGCCCAGTTTTTCTGCTCTTCGCCCGGCGCGACGGGTTTCACCGGTACCGCTTCCGTGGCGCTGACCAGCGGTTCGGATTTAAACATCCAGCCAAAGCTTCCCGCCAGCGCCACGGCGAGCACGGCGGCGATGGCAAAAGCCGGGCCTTTTTTCGCCGGCGGGCTGGCGAGGAAAGGCCAGACCAGGGCGGCGAGGAAGGCCAGCACGCCAAGGGCGAACAGGCGCGAGAAGAGCGGCCAGAAGTTCCAGCCAGCGTCGCCGATCGCCCAGATCACTGAGGCGATAAACGCCACGGCGTACAGCAGAATCCCGCCGCGGCGGCGACGGAAAATTAGCACTGCCGCGATAACCATCACCACGCCCATCAGCGCAAAGTACAGCGTGCCGCCGACGAGAGCCAGTTTTGCACCCAGAATACCGATAGCCAGACCGATGATCAGCATCAGTCCGGCGAGAAGCCACTGCAGGATCCGGGGGAATCCGCGCGGCGCGTTGCCAGTTTTCATGAAATCTCCTTAACCACACCAGCCACCTCATTACGAACCAAATGAAACAAAGTTATTTTGTTTTATTTTTGAATGAAGTGGTTTTTATCTTCATAAAGCCAAATTTATTGCCTGCTTTGATTTCATATGAACCATTTGGTGAAATCGCGATATGATAGATCTGTTAAAGAAATTTGCGCAAATGTTAATAAATAATTTCGCACTAAATGATTATTTTGCTGAATGTGTCTCAGTCAGCGTCGGCTCCCCGGCCGCGACGGGCCGGGGGAGCGGCGGATCAGGCAGGCATTGATTTACGAATAGCGCTGAGCAGGGTGTGCGTCCCGGGGGTCAGCGTCGCATCGACGCGGGTTAAAATGCCGATGGGCTCCCCGGCGCCCTGGGTGGCAATCGGCAGGGCGGTCAGTACGCCACGGCGAAGATCGTCTTTCACCGCCCCGGAAGGGACGAACCAGACATAGTCAAAATCAACCGTTAGCTGGCGCGACAGGGAAGCGGACAGAGTCTCGATGCAGCCGGCGGGCATTTTACACCCCTGGCTCTGGAGCAGCGCTTCGGCGTTTTGCCGCGGCACGGTGCCCTTTGGCGAGACCACCACCGGCCACTCCATCACCCGACTGAGGGTCACCGTCTCCTGCAGCAGGGGATGTCCCGGACGGACCACCAGCTTAAGGGATTCCAGGAACAGCAGTTCGTAATGCAGGCCGCTCATCAGCTCCGGATCGGACATCCGTCCGATGCCGATGTCGATCTCCCCGGACTTTAACCCGGCGAGCAGCATGGTGTTGTTCATGGTGGCGACCTGCAGCGTGATATCTTTTTGCTGCTTATGGAACTGGCCGATTACCGTCGGCAGGATCCCCAGCGCGGCGGTAGGCAGCGCGCCGATGCGTACAATATCGTTATTCAGGCCCTCTTTACGGTTCAGCGCCTGGCCCGCCGAGTTAAGGGCATCAAGCACCTTCACGGCATGAGTCAGAAACTGTTCCCCGACCAGGGTCAGCTGCGCCCCCAGACGTCCCCGCTCAAACAGACGGGTACCGGTCAGCTGTTCAAGCTCGTTAAGCGTTTTTGAAAGTGCTGGCTGGCTCAGATTTAAAGTTTCAGCCGCGCGCCCCAGCGTTCCCTGTTGAGCGACGGCCACGAAGGTGTGTAGATGGCGCAAGCGAATGCGCTGACTGAAGAGACCATTTTTTTCCATAGTAAGATGATGTTAAAAACACAGCGGTGAAAGAGACAAGCGGCCTTGTTTAAATTTGATAACCAGATAGCAAAATATTTTTAACATTTGAGCTGATTACATTACAAGATCTTTCCCTATGGTTTAACACGCCGCCGCCCCGGCTGTGCGGGGCGACGGCGGTGGTCAGCATGGCCGCTAGATATCGAAAAAGACGGTTTCGTTCTCGCCCTGCAGATAAATGTCGAAACGATAGACCACTTCCGCACCGCGAACTTCGCGCTCAGCGATTAAGGTTTTGCGTCTCACCTCCCACTCGATGAGATTCAGTACCGGGTCGCTGGCGTTGGCCTCGTGCTCATCGGCAAAATACATCCGCGTATTGAGGCCAATATTGATCCCCCGGGCCACCACCCACAGATTGACGTGCGGCGCCATCAGACGGCCATCGCGGCCAACCACCGCGCCGGGCTTGATGGTTTCAAAGCGCCAGACGCCGGAGGTGAAGTCAGAGCAGGTGCGCCCCCAGCCGCGAAAGCCCGGGTCGACCGCTTTCTGCTGCTGACGATCGTCAGGATGGTTATAGCGTCCCGCGGCGTTGGCCTGCCAGATCTCCAGCAGCACATCGCGGACCGGGGTTCCGGAGCCGTCGATAACCCGGCCTTCAATGGTGATCCGTTCCCCGACGGTATCGGCGGTGGTGAGAACCGGACCAAAATTTTTCTCAAAAATATGGAAACCCGCGGCGTCCGGCGCCAGACCGATATGAACATAGGGTCCCGCGGTCTGCGAGGCGGTTTCAGGCAGATACTCTTTCATCGGGCGGCCCCCTGAGTGCGATTTTCAAACAGCGTGGCGCGATGGCCGCGCAGAACAAGGTCGAAGCGGTAGGCCAGACAATCCAGCGGCACGGCGGCGTGCATGTCCAGCTCGGCGATCAGGGTGCGCACGGCGTCGTCATTATTAATGGTTCTGACGATCGGGCACTGCTTGATCAGCGGGTCGCCTTCGAAATACATCTGGGTGATCAGGCGCTGGGCCCAGGCGTCGCCTGAGAGCGAGAAATGAATATGCGCCGGACGCCAGTCGCTGGCCTGGTTGCGCCAGGGGTAGGGGCCGGGCTTGATGGTGCGAAAACAGTAATAGCCGTTCTCGTCGGTCAGCACCCGGCCGCAGCCGCCGAAGTTCGGGTCAATCGGCGCCAGATACTGATCTTTTTTATGTCGATAGCGGCCGCCGGCATTGGCCTGCCAGACTTCCACCAGGGTGTTTTTCATCGGTCGGCCGAAGCCATCCCGCACGTAGCCGTGCACAATGATCCGCTCGCCAATCGGCAGGCCTTCTTTGGCATAGTTAAGGATAAGGTCATTATCCAGCGGACCCAGGTCGTCGCGGCTAAACACCGGGCCGGTGATCTCCGACAGCGAGTTCTGCAGGGAGATCAGGGCGTTTTTCGGGGAGCGCAGGACGCTGGTTTTATAACCCGGGGCGTAAGCGGGCGGGTGACTACTGTAATCGCGATGGATAACCTCGCGCGGGGACCATTTATCGTTCATCGGGTACTCCGTATAGAGGGTAGAGGGGCATGTTGTTGTAATGTCGCCAGAAACAGTGTGTGTAAATGTATTGTTAATTTAAAGTGAAATTACCGGGTGTTTTTCATAACCATCGGTTATGTTCTGCGCTATGCCCGTGACCGGAAGCAGGTTATCGCCATCACAGTTTGTAAATTCTTCCCCCCGCCGGGAGGCAGCTTTCCTACACTCCAGGAAGTATTCACTGGAGGTAACACATCATGGCGAACACCATCACGGCTGATGAGATTCGGGAGCACTTTTCGCAGGCCATGTCGGCCATGTACCAGCAGGAAGTTCCGCAGTACGGGACGCTGCTGGAGCTGGTGGCTGACGTCAACCTGGCGGTACTGGAAAATAATCCGAAGCTGCATGAACAACTGGCCAACGCCGACGAGCTGGCGCGCCTGAACGTTGAGCGCCACGGGGCGATCCGCGTGGGCACAGCGGAGGAACTGGCGACGCTGCGTCGCATGTTTGCCATTATGGGGATGTTTCCCGTCAGCTATTACGATCTCTCGCAGGCCGGCGTGCCGGTTCACTCCACGGCGTTTCGTCCTGTCGACGATGCCGCGCTGGCGCGCAATCCGTTTCGGGTTTTTACCTCGCTGCTGCGTCTGGAGCTGATCGCAAACCGCGCTCTGCGCGAGCGGGCCGAGGCGATCCTCGCCCGGCGCAACATATTCACTCCCCGCTGCCTGGCGCTGATCGCCCGGCACGAGGCCGAAGGGGCCTTCACCCCAGCGGAAGCCCGCGAGTTTGTGCAGGAGGCGCTGGAGACCTTCCGCTGGCACCGGCATGCCACCGTCGATGAGGAGACCTACCACGCGCTGCATCGCGAGCATCGCCTGATTGCCGATGTGGTCTGCTTCCCGGGATGCCATATCAACCACCTCACGCCGCGGACGCTGGATATTGACCGCGCGCAGGCCCTGATGCCGGAGTGCGGTATTGAGCCAAAGGCCCTGATCGAAGGTCCGCCGCGCCGGGAGGTACCGATCCTCCTGCGGCAGACCAGCTTCAAGGCGCTTGAGGAGCCGGTGATGTTCGCCGGCGAACACCGCGGCACCCACAGCGCCCGCTTTGGCGAAATTGAGCAGCGCGGCGTGGCGCTGACGCCGAAAGGGCGCGCGCTGTACGACCGGCTGCTGCAGGCGGCAGGGACCGGCAAAGACAATCTCAGCCACCAGCTGCATCTGCAGGAGGTGTTCCGCGAATTTCCCGACAGCGAATTTCTGCTGCGTCAGCAGGGGCTGGCCTGGTTTCGCTACCGCCTGACGCCGGCTGGCGAGGCCCATCGCCAGGCGTTTCGCCCGGGCGACGATCCCCAGCCGCTGATCGAGCGCGGATGGGTGGTGGCCCAGCCCATCGTCTATGAGGATTTTTTACCGGTCAGCGCGGCGGGCATTTTTCAGTCCAATCTGGGTAACGAAACCCAGGCGCGCAGCCACGGGAATGCCAGCCGCGAAGCCTTTGAGGCGGCGCTGGGCTGCCCGGTGCAGGATGAGTTTGAACTGTACCGGCAGGCGGAGGAGCGCAGCAAACGACGTTGCGGTCTGCTGTAAAATCAGTACCCTGCTGGCATCAGCCTTACAGGGAGCAGGTTATGCAACATTCGTCGAAACCGTTGGCGAAAACCCGGCAGGGCACGCTGGCCGGTAGCGCAGAGCAGGGGATCCATATCTGGCGCGGCATTCCGTACGCCGCGCCGCCCGTGGGGCCGCTGCGCTGGCGCGCGCCGCAGCCTCCCGCCCGCTGGCATGGCGTGCGTCAGGCCGACGCCTTTTCCGCCGCCAGCTGGCAGGACATTGACTACTGCCGCGAACTTGGCGGCGGGGATCCCGGCCGCTTCAGCGAAGACTGTCTCTATCTCAACGTCTGGGCCCCCGCCAGCGCAGCGCAGCCGCTGCCGGTGATGGTCTGGCTGCACGGCGGCGGGTTTACCATCGGCGCCGGCAGCCTGCCGCCTTACGATGGCCTGGCGCTGGCCAGCCGCGACGTGGTGGTGGTGACGGTCAACTACCGACTGGGCCATCTTGGCTTTTTCGCCCATCCGGCACTGGAGGAAGAGGCGGGCGAGCGTCTGTATAACTTCGCGCTGCTCGACCAGATCGCCGCCCTGCAGTGGGTCCAGGAGAATATTCACGCCTTCGGCGGCGACGCCGCAAACGTTACGCTGTTTGGCGAATCCGCCGGGGCGCGCAGCGTGCTGTCGCTGATGGCCTCGCCGAAAGCGAAAGGGTTGTTCCATAAAGCGATTATTCAGAGCGGGTATACCTTACCCGACCTGCCGCGAGAAAAGGCGCTGGAGAAAGGCCGCCTGCTGGCGGAACGCTTCGCCTTGCCGCAGGCCAGCGCCGAACAACTGCGGGCGATCCCGGCGGAGGCCTTCTGGTCGCTAACCGCCCCGCTGAATATCGGGCCAGCGCCCATCGCCGGCGATGTGGTGCTTCCGCAGCCGATGCTGGAGACTTTTTTTGCCGGGCGCCAGCATCCGATGCCGGTGATGATCGGCTCCAATAGCGATGAAGCCAGCGTGATGGCGGTGTTTGGCGTCGATATCGCCGGGCAGATCCAGAAGCTGCGCCGCGAGCGCCGTCTGGGGCTGGGACTGATCAAACTCCTCTATCCCGGCGTGAAGGGGGATGAAGCGCTGGGGCGGGAAGTCTGTCGGGATATGGCGTTTACCACCCTCGGCTATGTGGTGATGCAGGCCCAGCAGCGCGTGGGCCAGCCATGCTGGCGGTACTGGTTCGATTATGTGGCGGAAGCGGAGCATGATGTCTATCCGCACGGCGCCTGGCACGGCAACGAGGTACCCTACGTGTTTGATAACCTGCGGCTCACCGACCCGGTGCGGCAATATGCCAGTGAAGCGGATCTGGCCTTCGCCGCTCAGGTCGCTGACTACTGGGCCCAGTTTGCCCGCGTCGCCAGCGGCGAGCAGGTGCTTGCCGGCGCGGTGCGTTGGCCGGCGTGCGTGCGCGGACGGGATCGTCTGCTGCGCATTGGCCTGCATAAGCGTGCCGGCTTTAAAGTGGAGAATCGCTTTATGCGCGCCCGGCTGGCGCTGTTTCGCCGGGTGATGAAGCATCACGTGACCCTCGAATAAAGGGGATGGGTCGCGGCTCAGCGGGGCGCGGCCCTGCTGCAGGCCGCGGGCGGCTAAGAAACGCCCCGGCGATGAGACGGGATGAGTGCTGTCCGCTTTGTTTGCAGGCGGGCCCTGGGCTGGATATTGCGCTCTCCCTCCGCCGGTGATGAAAAAACAGCCTGTTCTGGTAGACAGGGCTTTTTTACCGTTTTTCTGCGGGCAACAATTGGATTATTAATCGTTTTTGTCTAGAGTGGGCGGAAATTATCACGCAGCGTGATGACGCGTTGCGAATCAATTCACCCGTGCAGAAGGACGCTTTCTCAGGCATGAACCGCAGACGTTTTCTTAAATCTTCCATGGCTGTTGCCGCCGTATGCGGAACGTCAGGAGTCGCTTCCTTATTCAGTCAGGCCGCGTTTGCTGAAGACGCGGGCATTGCCGACGGGCAGACACGCCGTTTTGATTATGCCGTGCTGCAGGCGATGGCTCACGATCTGGCGCGCCAGCCGTGGGGCGGCGCCCCGCGCGATCTGCCGCCGACGCTGGCCAATCTCACCCCGCAGGCTTATAACAGCATCCAGTATGACGCCAACCACTCGCTGTGGAACAATATTGAAGAACGCAAACTGGATATCCAGTTTTTCCACGTCGGGATGGGGTTCCGTCGCCGCGTGCGAATGTTCTCTTTAGACGCCGCCACCCAGCAGGCGCGCGAGATCCACTTCCGGCCGGAGCTGTTCAAGTACAATGACGCCGGGGTGGATACCCGCCAGCTGGAAGGGCAGTCCGACCTCGGCTTCGCCGGGTTCCGGGTATTTAAAGCGCCTGAGCTGGCGCGCCGGGATATCGTGGCGTTTCTCGGCGCCAGCTATTTCCGCGCGGGAGACAGCACCTACCAGTACGGCCTCTCGGCCC